>Ga0247831_1004570_pt1 | contig 18286 bp, 20 predicted proteins | sample LaCruzMarch2015__9_FD_192406 | JGI IMG/M metagenome (GOLD analysis project Ga0247831, IMG submission 192406) | Freshwater microbial communities from meromictic Lake La Cruz, Castile-La Mancha, Spain - LaCruzMarch2015_1m | ecosystem: Environmental > Aquatic > Freshwater > Lake | place: Spain... | reverse complement strand
GGAGACATGAAAGGAAGGAGGTGATCATGAAAAGTTGGGACACCGATGCAGGGAATTGTCGACGAGGAGGCACGGATATCATTCAGTTCTTGATGCAAGATTCATCTTATTATTGTCATGCCTATTGCTCAACATATCTTATTGTTAACTCTCTCTCTCTTGATGTCATTGCGCAGGTAATGTCCCAGGAACACGGGATCAACCCGGAGGGATGCTACGAGGGAGACAATCCGCTTCAGACCCAGCGCCTAAACGTTTACTTCAACGAGGGCCAGTCTGGAAGGTATGTCCCCCGTGCCGTGTTGACCGATCTCGAACCGGGAACGATGGATGCAATCCGTGGTAGTCCCTACGGCGGACTATTCCGACCTGATAACTTCGTTTTTGGCCAGAGTGGAGCCGGGAATAATTGGGCCAAGGGGCATTACACCGAGGGTGCCGAACTCGTCGATGCCATCATGGACGTAACACGTAAGGAGGCTGAGGGGTGTGATATGCTCCAGGGCTTTCAAATCACACATTCCATGGGAGGTGGGACTGGTAGTGGTATGGGCACACTCATGGTTAGTAAGATACGAGAGGAATTCCCCGATCGGATCATGACAACCTACAGTGTCGTACCCTCGCCTAAGGTTTCTGACACAGTCGTGGAGCCATACAATGCCACATTGTCAATCCACCAGCTTGTGGAGAATGCCGATCAGTGCTTCGCACTTGATAATGAGGCTCTGTATGACATTTGCTTCCGTACGCTCAAGCTGTCAAACCCAAGTTACAGTGATCTCAACCTACTCATCGCCGCGGCAATTGCCGGTACGACATGCTCCCTCCGTTTCCCTGGTCAATTAAACTGTGACCTACGCAAATTGTCTGTGAACATGGTCCCATTCCCACGGTTGCACTTCTTCCTTGTCGGCTTTGCCCCCTTGACCTCACTCCGTTCTCAGGACTTCCGCACCCTTACTGTCCCCGAATTGACCCAGCAAGCCTTCGATGCCAAGAATATGATGTGTGCCGCTGACCCCCGTCATGGACGGTACCTCACATGTGCAATGATGTTCAGGGGTAAGATGTCAAGTAAGGAGGTTGATGATGAGATGCTTAAGATGGTGAACAAGAACTCCGGATATTTCGTTGAATGGATCCCAAACAACCTCAAGGCGAGTATCTGTGACGTCCCACCCGTCGGGATGAAGATGTCGAGTGTGTTCATTGGTAACTCGACGTGTATCCAGGAGGCGTGGAAGCGCGTGGCTGAGCAGTTTACAGTCATGTTTCGTCGTAAGGCCTATCTCCATTGGTATACTGGTGAGGGCATGGATGAGATGGAATTCACTGAGGCTGAGAGCAACCTCAATGATCTTGTGAGTGAATATCAGCAGTATCAGGATGCGACAGTGGGCGATGACGACTTATTGGGGGAGAGTGGCGACTATGGCGATGAGTAAAACAACAACAAATATGGGGAAAGGGTGAATGTATCTTAATTTTGTCAGTGTGTGAGTATGTGGCAGCAGCGAGTGATGGTATAACAGCTTGGCACCGCTGCGTTAATACCCTCCTCCTTTTCAGTGGGACCACCCAAGTCACTCCTTCATGTCAGTCTCTGGCGAGATAATGTAGTGACAGATAGGTTTGGCTCTATGTTCATATATAATAAATACTACTATAGACAATTTTATCGACAGATATACTTATGATTCAATCATATCTCAATTTGCGAATTTCGACAGCAAACTGTACAGATACCAAACCAAATCACACTCCAACAGTCTCCTCCAATTTCTTCATCATTTCATCGACTTCCACATCCGTATTCTTCGTGTAACTGCCTTCCGAAAAGAATGGACCTGCAATATGCTTAACCTGAGGCAATCTGTCCAGATAAAATGCACCACTTTCCAAGTTCTTCTTTGAGGTGGTCGTTAGCCAGCAAATGCCTTCCGCTCCCTCCCATCCAGTCCTCAACGGTTCTAGATACTTTGCCGAACTCCCGAATGCATCATCTACTCCGACTGTACGAACCCAGCCAGGATGACTCGAAAGAAATGTCACCTCTGGGCATTGCTTCGTTAGTCTTTCGGCTAATAGTATTTGTCCTCGTTTTGCATAGGAGTATGCCAAATTTCCATCATATTTGGTTTCCTGAGCGCCAGTACTAGCTGCGACTTCCCAGTCAGGCCACTTGGTATTGTACTGACCTCCCGAACTCACGTATACAACTCTGGCGTCATCACTTCTTGTCAATGATGGCAACAAAAGTTTGGTCAATTGATACGACCCACAGATTAAATGAGACATCAACGTTACTTCCTGTCCCTCGCTATTGACCCTACGATCATTAAACAAGGCACCCGCATTGCAAACCAAACAATCTAGCTTCCCCTCCTTGGCCTGGAATTCCGATACCACTCGTTGTATATGACTCGGTTCACTAACATCCCCCAATAGGATGCGAATGTTTACATTCTTCGTTATCTCCATAATTTCTTTCGCGGCCAATTCAGCCCGTTCCTTGTTCCGACATAACATGTATACCGTTGCCTTCTTCCCCGCTGCGTATGTCGCAATCTCTTTCCCAATACCCTGATTGGCTCCGGTAATTAGATATGTCTTCCCGGTAAGATCGACATGGTCATTCTTTGGATCGTCGGGCGTAACGAATGCAGCAGTTTGAACGGGATCGGTATATTTTTGGACATGTGTGAGATAGCCGGTTTGAGTGAAGTGCTTCTTCCCATATAAAAAGAACTGCGTTGAAACGATGCCTTGCTTCAGTAGTCCGATCATTCTCATTTAACCGGCTGGACTATCGTGTTAGTCGTCTTCGTCTTCGTGGGACGAGGCGCGGCGAGGGGGTGGGGGATGCACCTTGAATACCGCTCCACCAGCTTGGCAAAAAAATGAGTCATCTGTAGAGTTAGGTCTCGCTGCGAGACCTTGCGAGACGAGACGCGAGACGAGACCGCGAGACCTTGGTCTCGTCTCTCAAGCCTGGTCTCGCGAGAAATTCGAGACCTATCTTTAAGACACTATACTGCCTAAGACAGATTATTAAGGCATTATTGTGTCTAAAATATGTCTTAAAAGAGGTTTTGGGTGGTCTCGCAGTTACTATTCTCGCGAGACCGTGCGAGACTCTAGTCTCGCGAGAAGTCTCGGTCTCGCAAGGTTGGTCTCGCGAGAAGTCTCGTTCTCGCAAAAACCCCATAGATACCTTGCGAGACCTAACTCTAGTCATCTGCTTCAACACAACACCACGCTCTCATTTGCGATATGAAGTCGATCCTCGTTCTCATCACCACCGTTGCCCTCACCTCGGTCTCTGCTAACGCGTTCGCGGTATCATCACCTGCCAATGCCGGCTGCGCTCGTCAGCATGCCACGTCTCTGTCTGCATCATCGTTGAACGAGAGTGTCGGCAAGACGTTCGCAGCCTCATCTATCGTTGCTGCCTACCTCCTCGCGAATGTTCTTTCCGCTGATGTAGCCCTCGCCGCAGCACCATCGGACGAATCCTCCATTGGTTCATCATTCGCTGGAGACTCGTCATCATTCGTCATGGCAGCACGATCTGGTGGACGTGCCGGTGGAAGGTCGATGCCTCGGTCAATGCCTCGTTCGTCAATGGGCGGCGGCGGCGGAGGAGGGAGGACAGTAATCAATCGAAGTAGTACGACCATTGTTGCACCTCCAATTGTAATGGGTGGTGGGGGATTTGGTTATGGTGGCGGATACGGCTATGGATACGACCCGACACCTGGCCTTATCTTTCATGGAATCAATGCTATTGGGAATGGCATACGCGAAAGTCGTCAGAATGAAATGATCTACGAGGAACGGTCAGAGTTGGCTGCCGCGAGAGAACGAGAGGCGGAAATGGCTAGTCGGATTCGACAGTTGGAGATGATGCAGATGCAACAAACTGGTGGAGGCGCAGCGGTACAGCCGCAGATTACTATTGTTCAGCCTCAGGCGGTCCCTGCGCAGTAGATTTGTGATTATGCATCGGTGAATGGGGATGAAGTTATTTCTACTGAGAATTCTGTTCTGTAATTTTGGCGCACAGATTGATAAATAGAACTTTTGATATAAGTGCGTGGGTAGGTTAGCAGGGGCCGCACGTTTTCTCTTGCAAACGATACTTTCGCAATCAACGTAAACGAGCGAATAATAATATTGTTTGATACAGATTTGAACAATTGTGTATCGATGAAATAACTAAACTGGTCCTTTATCTTACAATTAATGTATTCCGCTGCTTGCGCCAGTCTGTCATAGAGAATTTTACACTTCGAGTCATCTACAACGCAAGCATCATATCCCGCATTTTCTTCACAAAGAATAATGGTTTGTATGGCCAATAATCTATTCTAATTTCAGGGTCAACAGAATGTCCTCAGTGTCTTTTGGTGTCTTAGGCGGAGGATTGGGCTTAGTATTTGGCGAAATCTCCTTTTTGCAATCAATCTTGAATGGGGCACATTGCTTATCCAAGGGAGCAGGTGCCACCACCAACCCTACGTTGTTCCAAGGGAATTGTTCATTCGAAGCAGATTCAACAACACAATTGAAGCCATTGTCAGTGCAGAAGTCCCTATTTGTTTCGCACTTGGCGCAGCCACCGCAACAAAGATGGTTGAGGCAAGTGCAATATAGTTCATCCGTCACCTGTTTAGTTATGGGATTCTTCCATGTGGCCTGTGCATCCAATCCACATTTGCCAGTCTTCTTGTGATGAGGTCCTGGTTTGCATTCTGTTGCCTGCACCTCTACCCAGGCCTCTGCCTCTACGTCGAATGCAGATTGTCCTCCGATGGCAGACGAGGAAGTGTCAATCATGAGTAAGCTCTCAATCAATCTTGGAATGGAAGAGACAGATCCTCTCAGTTGAATCTCCTGGTGGTGTTGTCACGAGCACGAGGTCACGAGGAAGTGTAATAAGAACGGTACGAACAATATAACTAGCAAGTTTTCACATGAGGATATTGAACCTACCTCAGAAGAGAACACGCAGGTACCTGAGAGCAGGATGGTAGCAGTAGAGGCGAGGATGAAGAGCTTCATCATTGTTGTTTTGTCTGAGTTTGCAGAGACTGCTCCATCAAACTTTTTTTTCTTCGTCGAACCTTTTGGAAGAAGGAAGAATCTTCTTCATCAGGTCCTCCCGTCATCTTTTCATTTCACCAAAAAATCCCACGTTCGACTCGAACTCCTTGGCGAGTAGGCAACCACGTGGGCGACGCAACGCAACGAATTGAATTGGGTGCAAAGGACGCGACGGGCTGTGTCGGTAACTCGTCTTGAAACCTCTCGTCTTTAGACCATTGGTGCAACTTGATCGTTTCCAGAAAGTTAGACATGTCTCGCTCTCCCATATCTCGGTCTCTTTCCCCAAGCGATGAAAGTCGATTTGTTCCACATTCATCTGTTGTAGGGGCAACGACCGTCGTGGATAGTCATTTCGCGTCTTCCAGTCGGGCAATTATTAACAATAACAACAACAACAACAACAACAAAAGTCATGATCCTATGTCTAGGGGCGTAATAATTGCGGACGACGAAGAAAATAGCATTGTTGGTCTCTTAGGCGCGACGATTTGTTTCACACCAGTGAATTCTCCACGATCATCGCCCAATATGGAGGGTGTACGAGACGATCTTTCATACGGTAATTCATCTCAGAGCAACAATTACATTGGTAGTTTAAGGGGTTACAGCACAGGTGACAACAGCGGTGTGGAGGGTGCAGTAGCAGGAAGAATGAGCTGCTCTGCAATGCAGATTGCCTCAAGTCTCGATGGTCGAAGTACAACAGAGTATGAGATATTGGATGGCGTTTCCTCCAAAGGATCTATTGAGATCGACGAGTTGAGTTTGGACGAAGAAAGCCCAAACACCTTCTTGCCAAGCATCAACATCAGCGATGGGGATCAAGACGATAACCTTGGATTGACTATCGTCGCCGAGAGTCCTCTCAAGATGCTGTACAAAGAAGTTTTCAGCGAAGAGCAGAGTCTGGTATTAGATGATATTACAGTAGACCGGGAGTCAAAGGATGGTGATTCTACTTCTACATCGCTCAAAGTCGATAAACGCCCATTGACTCCATTCAACAAAGTACGTAAGATTTGGGAGGACAGGTCTACCGTAACGGGGATGATTGGGTTGATTGTTGGAAATGAGACTCACAAGATGCGTCGAATTCTGACGTTTCAATTGTCAAGGAAGTTAGACGCTCTAAGAAACAATGCCTAGATCTACCTACAACTGGTACATATAAACAGTTTGCGAAAGTGAAGGATGTCCTCATTCGGATTGCTGCTGCTTCTACTACACTCTTCGTGTTCGTCGTAGTAATTCTTTGTTGGTCAATCGGTTGTATTGTCAGCGTGGTGAAATCGAAGGATCAGTATTGGCTGCGTAACTTGGGAGGAGAGATCACTCGAAGTAAAAGTGTCGACAAATTAGACACCCCACTGAACAAGACTGCTTCTGTGGACGCTGATGAACCAACTAGTCTAAGTGGGACCGACTTATCAACTCTATTCCTTGCCGAAGCATTGAATGAGAGGCGGAAAACTGTCATTGACGGCAATGATGTCACGCTCGACCCACATCAGAGAGCAACATTGAAAACAATCAACGGCTTGGTCACTGTTGGTATTGTCAATAAGTGCAAACAGATAATGTCGGGCTTGAAAGTTGTGGCGAATCTGTGTGTTGCAAACTCATCAACTTCATTCATCATTGGTGTCATTGTCATGTGTACCATGCTCATATCTGTCATCAGCTGGTCTCGTTGGAGCACTGACACGCCAAGCATCTATGATCGCCACTTTACGTGTCTACCAATCATCGAGCTTTATTTCTATCCCGCTGTGGGAGTTGAGTTTGTCACCAATGTTTGCAGGTACAAGCGACGTCGTCTATGATGCAGCTCCCGATGAAGTTGGTCAAAAATCTTGGAAGATAGCTGAGGAGGGTGCTTCTGAAGCCGAGGCCGATGCAGCAGAGGTTGAGGAGGCTCGGATTGCAGAAGAGGTGGTTGAGGAGGCTTGGATTGCAGAAGAGTTAAAACTTGCAGAAGAGGTGGTTGAGGAGGCTAGGATTGCAGAAGAGTTGACAACAGATAAAGATATTCTGGGTCTTCATGCCACGACCAAACTCATCATTGATTTTTTCAGTTCCTCGTCTCCAAATTAGTCCACTTGATTGAGAAATTGGCGAATGATATTGGCCGCTTGCTTACAATATATACAGGGTATACATTGACCCTACTGCTGGTGCATATGCTGTGAGTATTTTTTGTTAATGATTACCCCAACAAAAAGACTCAAAATTGATATTTATTCTCATTTGTGACACCTTAGCTTATATGAAATGTTTCCAGGCCTTGATATTGATGAGATTTTTGTATTCCTGGAGGGAGGGGCAATTATTGCCACCTTGGCTTATTTTCTATTTCCATCTACTGCTACCACTGCTCCTTAGGTTGATGATGCCACATTGGTTCAGTCCTTTTGGTCGAGTCTGGGGTGGGCTTCTTTCACACACGTACGTGGCATTTTCAGCACTTAATTTCATCGGCGATGATGAAACGGCAAAATTACGAGAGTATATTATCAGCATCTTCGCCACTGCCTGCATGAAACTATTGATTGACGCTGAGTCAACTGGAGACACAGATATACTGGCTCAAGCAGCTGGCATTTGCGATCTTGCTTCAAAAGTGAATGATGTTGAGACTCCATCTATTTGCAACACAAATTATTTGTAAAAACCCTAAATGCTACTTGATCTACAAATAATTGTCGCTAGATACGTAGGCATTGATGATTGGACGGCACAATATGCCACCTTGGAAAGGCACCATTAGCAAAGCCGACATGATGTGCCTTGTGGTAGCACAGCTCCGAGACAGAGAGAGGACGACATTTTTTTTCAGTCTAAACATCTTGATATTTTACCTTTTTAATGAAAGGTTGAGGGATGAGAGGTATAGTACTCCTCTCTTTTGATCTCTACGATACTTCAATCGGACTTCATGCTTCTTTTAGTGTTTAAAAGCTTATAATATTCTAGTCTCATCATTTTTAACAAAACTCTTCCGTGGTCCTTCAATCCGTTCAAAATTAATACTCATCATCATCATCCTCGTCGTCGTATTCATCATCGTCATCATTGTCATTGTCATATCCCCTCTCTTCATCTTCACCTTCAATCCCCGCCCCCACTGTTATTGGAACACACTCTTCCAATATCTCACATTCCATATCCACAATATATTCCCGTACGGTACTCACCACAAGAGTAAAACAGCTGGATACCCCCTTCCATATCATTTGAATTAGTAGCAGTTTTAATGGAAATCCTGCGCGTAGTATACGTGACCACATGGTCCATTGCGACCAAAAGGCCGTACTGACTAATATCCGACTTACTGTATATTCAATTATCGGTCGCAGTATTATCAACGTAGTTACCGCCGATAGCAATAGTAACGAACGCAATATCAAGCCATTCCCGCCATCCAGTAATACCGAACTAACGACGAATCCCTTCATGCCCACATGTTGCAACATGCAATATCGCGAATTCTCGCCGAACCAACCATCCAATATCGAATATCGACCGTGCCACATGGGTTCCACCTTACTCGCATCGGTCCTGCGCAATCGATTCAATGCGGATAACGATATCCACGCATGCGTGCCGGACGGCGCCACGACCTTGGTATACGGCTCGGCGTCGAACGAATACAAGCAGCCGCGCGGTTCGTCGTTCGTGCTCAGCGCACAGTCCCAATCGACCGTCGTCGGGGGTCTATCGGACTCGGACGTGCATACCGACGTGAGCGTGGGCAAGTTCGGTATGCCGCGCGATGATAATAATTCGAGCAGATACGTCGAACGCAGTTGGTAGAGTAGTTGTTGCTCGTTGTGATATTTGGTCAGTTTGATATTATATTCCTCCTCCTCCTCCACTCGTTGCTGCTGCTGCCTTCGTCGCCCTTCTTCGTCGTCGTCATTAGTCGCGTCGGCGGCTCCAGAGTCGTGATTCGGTGCTAAGTCGTCATCGTCTCGTTGCCCAGTCGACGCGGATCCACACCGGAGGGAGGAGGAGAGCAATACCGATCCCGACGTTTCAATCGCGAGAGAATTGCGCCGCACGACGAAAAATGACGATGCCGACGACGACGACGATTGGTTTGCGACTGCAGATGTCGGCGGTGGTACTCTTATCTGAAGAAGCCGCCGCCCCCGGCCATGTTTAGTATTCGTTCCATGGCTTGCGGCCGCTCCCCCGACGGTCGCGACCAAGAGTACCAAGGCTCTCATGGTGAAAAATATCTGGGAGTGATGGGGTTGTGCGGGAACGAACTAGGTTGTCGACTCTCGCGTTTGAGCTGATCCAGCAAGTTTGACGATCGGTCCGCCCTCGCGCTTCCGAAGCGAGTTTTTGGCGCGTTATGCGGGAAGGGAACATCGGTGTTATCAAGAGGGCCGATATCAATGTGGAGCCGAATCGCCGACCTTGCCGCAAAGGTCGACGATGTTGCACGTGCCGTGAATGGTGGCGGAGAGGAGGAGGAGGAGGAGGAGGAGGAGGATTCGTCATATTCGAATGGCGGTAATGACGTCAGTGGAAGTAACAACTTGAATCAAACAGAAATTGTGGAGGATGGATGGGGTGAGGATAATATTGATGATGTCGATGACTTTGCTGAACGTTTTGGAGACGACGATTTAGGAGAAGAAATTGATTATGGTGATGATGACTTTGGAGATGACTTCAATGATGATGACTATGCTGCTGCTGATGATGATATGAATTTGAGTACCACCACTATTACTAGTAGTAATGAGCAATTGTTAGAGGATAAAAAAATGAGTGATCAAATGACATTGCTTGACGTAAACAATGATGAAGGAATAATAACATTACTTGAGGAGGATAATGACACAATCAAAGCCGAGATCGATTCGTTGGACCTACCAGGGTTCCAAACAGCCAAGCAAGTACTGGAAATGATGACTAATAATGATAATTTACATCCTGTCCAGGAGGAAGAAGTAGTTACAGTCTCGGCACCTGGTAAGGCTTTGATTGCCGGGGGATATTTAGTATTGGAAATGAATAATCCGGGTGTTGTATTGGCAGCCAAGGGTTGTCGATTTCATACCACTATTACCTTTCGATCTCCCTATTCAGATTCGTCGTCGTCTGGTGTGTTTGTCGACAATGGGGATGCCAATTGGAGTGGTGAATGGAATTCCATTCCATTGGATGTATACAGTCCACAATTTGATAAAGTATTTTCCTACCATTTGTCATACTATTATTCACCCAATACCACATCGACGTATGCGACTAGCAACAATGACAGTAGCAATGACATTACGTCTATAAGACTGCGACCACGAATGGTATCATCACATCAACATGAGTCAAATAAGTTTGTGGAACGGAGTTTGCTATTGGCATTGGGATATATACGTCAATCGATGGGAGCTAATGCTTTCCATGCACGGCTACAACGTCACAAGCAACGACACCATTCTATTGCTTCTGAATCACCATTGTTGGCATTAGCAATAAAACTACGTGCGGATAATGATTTCTATTCTCAAATTACACGATTACGGGAACGTGGGTTAGATCTTACACCTGCTAATTTGGAATTACTCGAACCATTCCTTCCCTGTCCAAAAGATGACATTACCGGTAAGGTTGTGGTGAATAAAACCGGGATGGGAAGCTCAGCGGCATTAGTTGCAAGTTTAGTCGGAGCAATACTACTTTTCTTTGGCATCATCTCACTTCCCAGTTCGTCTGACAATTATCCAATAACAAATAGTAATGGAAATAGTCACAAACTCAATAATGTCGAAGATGACGATAAAAAAGAAGATGATGAAGAGGGATTGAGAATAGCACATAATCTATCCCAAATTTGTCATTGTTACGCCCAGGGCAAGGTGGGCAGTGGATTTGATATATCAAGTGCCATATACGGTTCTCACGTGTACACTCGATTTTCTGATATCTACGTGAATAAGTTTTTGGAGAATGTCCAAACATCATCGTCGTCATATAATTGCAAAGATAATGATGACGATGATTGTTTGCAATTGTCAGGAGAATTATGCACGCAGCTAGTTGCACTAGTAGATACCGGTAAATGGGATTGTACAGTCACCCCCATCAGTCTACCACAAGGCTTAGAACTGATTATGGCTGATGTATGCGGTGGGTCCGAAAGTCCATCGATGGCACGTAAGATACTTGAATGGAAGAAGACGAAGCGTAAGGTTGGATTTATGGATGACTATTATTGGAAAGACTTGAAACGTTGTAATAAAAAGATTGTATACTACCTAACAGAACGACTAACAACACAAACTGTCCTTGATGGGCTACATCGTGACGGTGCCACGATTATATCAACACGTACGGCCGAACAGTGGAAGAAACCTATGCCATCGAGCTGGTATCAATTCGAGGGATCATCGTGGGATGTGGCATTGAAACTATTTGATCTACGGCTGGCATTTATAGAATGTCGACAAAACTTAAAAGGGATGGGCGAGTCTGCCGGTGTGCCAGTCGAGCCTAACGAACAGACATATGTTGCCGATGCGACGATGGCATTACCTGGTGTTGTGGCCGCTGGTGTACCCGGTGCAGGGGGGCATGATGCTTTATTTGTCTTGTATGTCAAGGGACCGGTAACGTGTGATGGTAAGAGTGACCGTGTTAGAGATGAGATTGGTAATCTTTGGAGAGAAATGAGTAATGACGGGAGCAATGACAGGGTGCTCTGTCCTCTTTCTGTCCGGGCTGCCGGTCTTGGCGATGGTCTCACATCGTCACAATTACAGTGGTGACCAGTGTGAGAAGAAGAATAGTACATAGAAAATTTGCTATCGAAATAAAGTGGATGAATAGAACACACATTCAAAATCGCTAGATTGTGCAAAGTGTGCTAAATTGAATGAAACCATGAAACTTGGTGTGTATCACACCGTGTAACCTCTCTAGAGCTTAAGACGTGACAACTCACCAGGAGTTTTCACATCGCTCAAGCCCTGTAAATTCCTACGCATGCCCTTGGGATCAGCCCACTGTGAATTCAAGTAATCATCTTCATCTGCCATCGCAAGACTCTTCAACTCCTCTTGACGTTTGAAGTAAAATGCTGCCATGGCATGTCGTTCAGCCTCACTTACGATGGGTTCCCGCACTGGTGGACCAGACGCTTTGGTCGTTAGCTTGACAATAATCTTTGTTTTTTCATTATGTCTACTACCAAGTCTATCAGAGACTAATTGTCCTCGGATGAATTCCTTGTTGCATGTCCAAAGTGATGCGTCATTGGCATCGACGAAAGTCCCTGCTCCTCTTGACCCACGCAACTTTTCAATTGGGTCGTATAATGCACTCCTCGCCAAATCCCACTCTGGCAAGCCCATGGGATACGCTTTCGTCACGACAATGCGGATAGTATGAATCTTCTCTTCTATGCGCTCGATAGTTATTGGGATCCTGTTCGCAACTTGTTTTTTGTCAATGTATTCTGCCAAAGAATCAACCTCGTTTATTAACATTTCAGCCAAGTGAGCGTCTGGTGGAGGACCCATTCGTAACCCAGATGGATCAACCGTCGAATCTCCAATCTTGAATGGGGTTGTCATTTATGTATTCAATGAAAGAGTGTAAGGCGAGATTTGAAATATTATTGACATCATTCGGTGAGCCATGGATAGGCTCTTACCTTTTGAGCATCATCCTCACCACCACCACCACCATCGTCGATCCTTCTTGCCACGCCATACGTTGCTAATTCTTTGACCGTAGTGATGATGAAATGAGAACGTACACGAGCATTGTGAATAGTCACAAGTGATTCAATGAGGTCATCTACTTTCGTTGACAATTTCGTCTCATAGAGGAATTCATCATTGATGTTGTTATTATCATCGGTAGCGCCGCTGCCAAGAGTCGTCTTGAGATTGATCAGTACCATCCCCAGGGCGAGGAGAGAATAGGAGGAGAGAGGTGGTGAGGAGAGGGTGGGAGTCAAACCCGCACTTTTTGCTTCCTCATTTTTGGGGCAATATTATTATGTCAACAACGATAATGCTTGATATCAATTCCCATTGCGGAGGCAATGCTGGACCTAACGCCTGGGAGAATCCCAACCTCACGGGGATGCACCGTCTACCCCCACACTCCAAGAATGTTCGTAGGATGGCAAAAGCTTATTACAACTATCAACTGAACTCTGATCGGCGTTTTCATCCCGCTGGACCACAACCCTGCGTATGTCTTGATTCACCGAGTAACATGCCTGGTTGTGTGAGAAAATATGCAAATATCATTGTTGATGGTCCCTCGATTCTACGCGATAGAAGAGTTCCGAAGCACGGTACGAAGCGCAAGGCCGATGACGAATCCATCCCCAATGACACCAACCACAAATCTTCCTCCATCTCGCAGCCACCCACCCGATACGATGACACCAACTCTCCAATGACAATGCAGCAAATCAATGATTGGACGGTAAAGGATCAAGCACGTCAACTTCAGTTAAATGGAGGCATACATAGCAAAAATGGATGGAAATTCCGGTTATTCCCAAATCCAACGTCCATACCACAAAGCTTCATCTCTCCATCATCATCATCATCATCATCATCATCGGTACCAAATGAAAATGTTGATGAACTATGTACCAGCATAATCGTACCATCGTGTTGGACATTGGATGAGGCCGCACAACAATTCTCAGGTGTTATTGACCCACCAAGGTATACTAATGTTCAAATGCCTTTTGATATACTCTATCCACATGTACCAACGATGAATCCCACTGGAGTATATAGATTGGAATTCTCAACATTGCCATCTACCTGGGCAGAAAGTATGGGGATTCGGCGACGTATTATTTTACATTTGGGAGGGGTTGACAGCTGTTCCTTCGTTTATATGAATAGTCACTTTGTGGGTATGGGTAAGGATTCTAGACTTCCGTCTGAATTTGACATTACTCCATACATCCATCATCGTCCTGCGGTGGAGGAAGGGCTTGGTAATGATACAGAAGAAATGAAGAATACTCTAGTCGTGATTGTTCTGAAATGGAGTGATTCGTCTTTCCTAGAACAGCAAGATCATTGGCGAGGGATGGCGGGTATCCACAGATCTGTGTTTTTGTATTCCACACCCGATGAGGCATACATTGAAGATGTATTCTGTCAAGCCGAAATTACAAAGTTTGGCTCAATTAAGAATAAAACAGAATCTCCATATCACGACTACGAATTTGAACGGACATATACCACATATCGGACACTAAATAAAGGACGTTTGAAGATCCAAGCAAAAATTGGGAGAGATGATCGTACACGTATAAGTGGAAAGAATATTTATTATAATGAACAGATTGAATGTACTCGATCAGATGATATTACATATCGAATGGTCTTTCAATTGTTTGATATGGAATGGAAAGCCATCTTCGATGAACCCATTGATCCTACCTACGAGGGAAACAAATTAGTCTCGGATGCACATTTACGTTCCAATTTCATTTCATTCCATGTTGAGATTCCGGGAGACATTTACGCCTGGTCTGACGAAAGCCCAATATTGTATCGACTACGAGCGATATTGATTCGAATCGATGCGACTGGGGTATCATCTGAAATTGATGTGTACAACTCTTACGTCGGATTTCGCAATGTTGAAGTAGCTGATAGGAAGCTACTAGTTAATGGTCAACCTATACTAATCAAAGGAGTGGTGAGTAAGGGTTGGTTGAATATTGATTGGTGTAAATCCTTGTTTTATCTCTTTTATCTATTCATTTATATGTTTGTTATCTGTAGAACCGACATGATCATAGTACAACTCGTGGAAAGGCAACCAGCCTCGATGAAATCAATACGGACTTGAAATTGATGAAAGAGTATAATTTTAATGCCATTCGGACTGCTCATTATCCAAACGACCCATACCTGTATGAATTAGCGGATAAACTAGGCTTATATGTGATTGATGAAGCGAATATTGAGTGTCATGGTCACTATGATATGATATGCAGAGAGCATTCATTTGCATCAGCCATGCTTGATAGAGTGCAGAGAATGGTAGTGAGGGATCAAAACCATCCATGTATAATTGGTTGGAGTTTGGGCAATGAGGCGGGGTACTCCTACAATCAAAAGATGCTATACGGCTGGATCAAAGGATATGATACGTCTCGATTTGTCCAATACGAAGGAGCGAATAGACCTACGTGGGGTCAGCTGCCCCATGTGTACAACAGAGAAGATTCGTCTCAAGGAACCGACATTATCTGCCCAATGTATTCGACGATCGAAGAAATGATAGAGTGGGCTGATGTTACTGCACCTAGCATTGCAGAAACGAGACCATTTATCATGTGCGGTACGTTCATCTTTTGAAGTGTTGAAATTATCTTTTGACGCTATTCTTCTCACATCATTTGTCCTTTGTCATACTTTTATTGACTATTTGTTCACATATCAATCTAAGAATACGCTCATGCCATGGGTAACTCATCAGGTAGCCTCTCAGATTACTGGAAAGTTATCAAAGAAAGGAGAAATAAAGGATTACAAGGTGGGTTTATTTGGGATTGGTGCGATCAGGGATTAGAGCAGATCGATGTTGGTGACGACGAAAACAATAAATTGCTGTGGCGAAGCTGGCACAAGTACGGAGGGGACTATGGAGATGAACCAAGCGACAGAAACTTTAACATCAATGGAATGATCAGTCCAAGCAGGAATCCGCATCCAGCCATGCATGAGTTCAAGAAGTGTGTCCAGCCAGTTGATTTCCTGCTCAATATAGATGGCCAAACCAAACGCGTTACTCTCAGGGTCTTCAATCTTTATTATTTCTCAACACTTGATGATCTAATTGGATTTTGGAGTATTAAAATTGGTGGGTTTGTTGTAAAGCATGGTACTTTTTCTTTTCCTGAAATGCTACTTCCTCAGACTGCTGGCGACGTATCGATGAATGATGTGACAGCGTTTCTAAGTGGTGACAATCGGAGCGACTGGGTTGCTGCTGAGATCTATCTTGACATTTCGGTAGCAGCACGAAAAGATTATGATGGGTTGGTCTTTCATCGTCCGTCGGATCCCGTTGCAACTGAGCAGTTTCCAATATTCAATCTCATTTCTCCATCAACGACGATAGAGCCCGCACCGCGTTTCTTGACGAATATTTTGACAAGTCCTTGCAAGCATGTAGTTGATGTCAAGGAAGGGCCAGATTTCATACATATGTCGTCAAACAACTTCACTGTGAAGTTCACACGAGGAGTGGGAGGATTCGAGTATGTTCATAATAGCGGTATGGCGACGAAGCGACTTGTATGGGATGTGTATCCAAATTTATTCCGCGCTGGCACCGACAATGATGGAGTGAAGCAACTTGTTATTAAGGGGTTTAATGACGAATCCAAGCCCTTAGGAAAATGGTTGAGACTAGGACTTGATTGTGTATCTTTGAATGATATAGTAATAGACAGTGGCTATCAGATGTTCAACGGTGAAGAGTTCCCATGTATAACAGCGAAAGCGACAATCGTGGGTTTCCCCGGTCGCAATACTTATGCAGGTATCAAGTTGGCCGAAAAGGTTTCATCATCATTGCAAGACCATGATCAGTACAAGGAACTTGGCACTTGGCAACAACGAGTAACCATGCATAGCAGTGGATCCCTGTTTGTGGAAACTAAGTTGGATCTGCGCAAAGATCTTGTTGACTTGCCACGAGTTGGAATTCAGTTGTCGATCCCTGCTATCATGTCTGAAAGTGTTTATTTTGCAGACGGCTTGTTCGAAAATTATAGTGATCGGCGGCTTGCAGCTCACGCTGGTATCTATAGGGAACATGTAGCAGAATATCCGCAGCAATACATAGTACCACAAGAGCAAGGGAATCGGATGAATATGCGATGGTTGTGAGTACGAATGGCTGTATTATTTGTGTCAATAATTTTCTATTCTGATGTTGAATTGACACTTATTTGGATACCTTTAGATTTCATCACGAACGTCCGCGGACTGACAATTTTGGAGAACCTCTGATTCCGCAGAGGATGGTCACTCTGAATCCAGCAGAGAACATTGAAAATACGATTGCTAACAAAAAAGGTGTGATGATTGTATCTTCAGGGAAGTTACTACAATTCACCTCATCTCGCTGTACTGACACTCAGATTTTCGCAGCTCGCCATGCACGTGCTTGTGAGCTACAACCGTCGAAGGATTCAATTTACATTCGCCTTGATGCGGCTCAGCGCGGACTGGGGACTGGCAGCTGTGGTAAGTGGAAATGATCATTTTCATTTGCTAACATATCAATCCTTGCACCAATCATTTATATGTTTTTTCAACACAGGGCCGCAAACGCGACCTGAATATCAAGTCAATGGTGGTGAATTTGAGCTGGACTTTTTGATCAAACCTGTTGGCATTTAATTGTGGATATCTTTTTTGATTCTCATTGAAGTCCTCGAAGACACTAAACCCCCCCCGACCACCCGCACGACGGCAAGGAGGAGATGAAGATTGTTATCGAGGCGTTGGTTGACTTGCTCAATGATGCCAAAACACGTGGTGAGTACATTTGTGGTATGTGTATCTTTTAGCTTTTGGAATGATACTAGCAAGCGTTTAATGTATGTAAAAAGTGAGTTACTTTATTCTCGATTACTCATCTACTTCGGACTCATCAATATTGGACGCTTTGTTGTACTCTAGAAGGACGCGCCGGACACGTAGCCGTCGTCATCGGACCCGTACTTCTTCCAGAAGTCGGACTCGTACTTCTTCCACTTCCTCTTCTGCGGCGAATTGGTTGTCAGTGAAGCTGGAGGAGCCATCGAGGCAAAGTATCCGGTCAGTGTTTGCTGACCTTTTACCAATTCCGTCTTCTTCATTGTCGCCTTCTTCGTCGTCGTCTTCTTTGGTGGTGGCTTGGTGGCATCAACGTTCGTGTGGTTGCTCATTGGCTGATGTTGAGCAGGTCGCTTAGTGGCCACCATTGCCGATGGCTTGGTGTTGAAATCGACGTCATCATCGTCACTCTCCAGGATGTGGAAACGGGAATTAGTGGCTAGCATTGCCGATGGCTTGGTGACCTGCTCCTCGGTCGCTTGTGGCTTGCCGCCACCATCGTCATCCAGACGTGTAGCAGTAGGCTCGGCGACCTGCCATGTAGCAGTGGGCACCCGCTC
>Ga0247831_1004565_pt1 | contig 18294 bp, 7 predicted proteins | sample LaCruzMarch2015__9_FD_192406 | JGI IMG/M metagenome (GOLD analysis project Ga0247831, IMG submission 192406) | Freshwater microbial communities from meromictic Lake La Cruz, Castile-La Mancha, Spain - LaCruzMarch2015_1m | ecosystem: Environmental > Aquatic > Freshwater > Lake | place: Spain... | reverse complement strand
AAATGGCCTACTGATCCTTTGTTTTATTTATCATTAACTACAAAGACAGACGATTCCGGCGCACCCGAAGGTGGAGAAAATGTTTTTATTTTGATTCCTGTGGCTGCCGGTTTAGTTGATACTGATGAAATAAAGGAAAAGTACTTTGAAATGGTCATGGAAAGACTTGAAAAATACGCTTCTTCAGATATTAAATCTCACATTGTATTTAAGCGCACTTATGCATATCGGGACTTTGTAAATGATTATGGAGCTTACAAAGGTAATGCTTACGGTTTAGCTAATACCCTTCTTCAAACTGCGATTCTTAAACCTTCATGCAAAAGCAAAAAAATTAATAATTTATTTTATACAGGTCAGTTAACAGTTCCTGGCCCGGGTGTACCGCCTTCTTTGATTTCTGGTCAAGTTGTTGCAAAAGAAGTAATGAAAGATTTTCCCCTACAAAATATTTAAAAAGTAAAAAGATAATATTGTATTTTTCCCAAAAAAAATATGTATAAATTTCTACTTTTCACGTTCTTGTTTTATTCAAATGCTATTTTATCTCAAGTAAATAGATGCTATACAGATAAATATATAGACTACAGAAATTCTTTAAATCCTTCATTTAGGAATAATATAGATGAGGCTTACAATTTTGCTATTGCTAATTTAAATGGAAGTCTTGGAAGAGACTTTGAAACTATTCGAATTCCTGTTGTAGTTCATGTCTTATATAAAACTGAAAACCAAAATTTGACTGATTCCCTAGTAAGAGCTCAAATTGATATTCTAAATCAAGATTATGCAAGACTTAATCCGGATACTAATTTAACGAGAGAAATTTTTAAACCTGTTGCCCAAGCAACTGGAATAGAATTTTATCTGGCCCAATTTGACCCTACGGGTGCCCCAACAAATGGGATTATAAAAAAGCAAACAGAAGTTACTTCTTTTTTTAGCCTAACAAACTTAGATATTATGAAATCAGAAGCAAATGGTGGTGCCGACGCCTGGCCAACAGATCAATATCTAAATATTTGGGTATGTAACCTTTCAATTCCAATTATAAATGTTCCTGTAATTTTAGGTTTTGCAACTCCTCCAAACGGAGCTCCTAATTGGCCCGATAACAGCGGTGCCTCAGAAACACAATATGACGGGGTAGTTATTCATTATGAAGTTTTTGGAAGTATTCCTAATGCAACAGGAACGTTAGAATCTGTAAACAGGGGTAGAACTTTGGTACATGAAGTTGGCCATTATTTGGGTTTAAGACATATTTGGGGCGATCCTGGTCAAGGAGAAGACGGATGCATAGTAGATGATGGACTCAACGATACACCAAACTCCGCGGAAGCTAATCAACAAACTTGCGATTACTCAGTAAATTCTTGTAATGAAGGAGTGGATGATTTTCCAGATATGATTGAAAACTATATGGATTATTCTGATGAAAACTGTTTAAACATGTTTACCAAACAACAAGTTGATGCAATGAGATTCATTGTTGAGAATTTTAGATCTAATCTTCTACTTTCTAACGCTAACTTTTCAAGCCCATCAATAAAATTAAACATCTATCCTAATCCGGCAAATGAGAGAATAACAATCAAACATGGAATTTTAAATCAAATTGGATTTTTGTCAATTCTTGATTTCAGCGGTAAAATTGTTAGAAGCATTAAAATTAATAAAAATGATACAACAACTGATTTAGTAATCAATGATTTAGATTCAGGATTCTATTTTGTTCAGTTGAGTTCGGAAAAGGGAACCTACTTCAGCAAATTTTCGAAGTTTTAAGCAGTTTATAATCAGTCTTGACCTCTATTTTTCTTCAATCCTTAAACTAAATTGTTAAAAACTTAGTGAATAGCGTGCATATTAACTTAATAATCAAGAGTTAACAAAATTTTTAAAATAGCTCATTAACATAGAAACATTCTTTTTTTTATAAGTTCAATCTGTTTATTTTTGCCCGTCGCATAATCTCAATAAGTATGAAACGAAGCTTTTACTCAGCTTTAATTTTCTTTGGTTCTTTCCTTTTAGTTGCTTTTAATGCAATTTCTTCATTTGCAGGTTCAAATGAGGATGTTGCGTCTGCACTTCTTTACAAAACCGTTGAAAACTATTCACCTAATCCAGAATCAATTCAAAGTGGTTCAATTGTTACCCTTCCTATTTCAGGACTGTTTTGTGCAAATTCTACTGTAGTTGTTAATTTTACAACTTCAGGAGCTGTGTTTGCGCCAGGTAATGTTTTTACAGCCCAACTATCTGATGGAAATGGGAGTTTTTCTTCTCCTACAGACATTGGAACATTAAGCCAATCAGGCATAGTAAATTCAGCTTCAATATTTGCATTGATTCCTAATGGAACTCCTTTCTTTTCTGGTTACAGGATTAGAGTTGTTAGCTCAGATGAGGCGATAATTGGATCTGAAAATGGAAGTGATTTAACTATCAAAACAGAAATTGCACCCCCAATTCCAACTGTTTCAATAAATGGACCAACTGATTTTTGTTTTGGTTCAGCTACTACATTTTTAACTTCTAGCGAACCATTTGGAAATGAATGGTATAACAATAGTGTAGGTGGAACAAACACAAATCCATTTATTGGAGTTGTAGCATCTGGTTGTTATTATACCCAAGTTACAGGAAGTAACAGTTGTGTTACTTCTTCAGTGCCAGTTTGTATTACAGTAAACACACCTATTTTCACATATCTGGGGTATTTTAATAATGATGTATTAGTTACTACCTCTGACACTACAGTTACTATTTGCGAGGGTGACTCAGCGCAAGTTGGGATTATTATTGAAGGAGGTGTTGCTCCTTTTGACATTTTTTATTCTTATGATGGACTAAACGCCATAACAGTTAATGATGTGGGTGTTCCATTTGGACCTAACTCAAATGTGTACCGTTTCTATACTACTGAACCAGGAATCTATCAGTTAATTGGAATCACAGATAATTTTCCCACAAATTGCGGAGCAAATAGCAGCTTAGGAGTTTTTACTTTACAAACCGCTCCAAGACCTGTTACTGACTTTTCTTATAATCCATTTTGTGGAACACAATCCCAAATACCAGTTTTAGCACCTCAATTTTTAACAGGAGGAGAATTTACAATAGAATCAACAATAAATTCAGGAGCAACTATTGATTCGGTAAACGGAGTTATTTCCAATACCCAAATAGGAGAAACATATATTATAAGATATACGGTTCAGGGTCCAAATTGTGAAACTAGTTCTACAGCTTCTATAACTGTAGACTCTACTGATGTGGTTTCATTTACAATTGACCCGTTTTGTGCCAATTCAACTTCAGGAAGTCCAATTGTTTCTGCAGGTTTTGCTTTTGGTGGCTCTTTCACTTTTAGTCCATTGCCAACTGATGCAGCTCAAATTGTAAGCGCTACAGGAATCATTTCAGATGCATCTCCACTTACTTCATATAATATAGTATATACTTCTGCTGCAGGAGTATGTCAAACATCTGACTCTACTACCGTAACAACCTTGCAAAGTCCAGTTGTCACTGGAACAGTCATCAATACTCTTTGCGGCCAAAGTGTTGGAAGTATAGATGCATCTGTTTCTGGAGATGCAAGCCCTTTCACTTATTTGTGGTCTGATAATTCTACTTCTGAAGATATTTCAAATTTGTCAGCTGGAGCTTATACGCTCACTGCCACAGACACAAACGGATGCTCCGACGATAGTACATTTTCTATTATAAATTCAAATCAGCCGGAATTTACTTTCGATGTTACAAATGCAACATGCGGAAGTCAGAATGGTGAAATAAACTTATCTGTTTCTGATACAACTGGACCAGTTACTTATTTGTGGGATAATGAAAATGAAACCACTCAAGATATTTCAAACTTATCTTCAGGAACATATTCTGTTCAAATTACAGATGTAGGAACTACTTGTGTTGTTAATGGAACTGCAACTGTTTTAAACGAAAATGCACCTGATGTTACTTTTAACGTAACACCTTCATTGTGCGCGCAAAGTGTTGGTGCAATAGATGTTGTTGTTACTGGTGGTTCAGGAACTATAAATCATAGTTGGAGTAATGGTTCAATTACTGAAGATTTAATAAATGTTCCTTTCGGAATCTATACTGATACTATTTCTGATGCTAATTGTGAAGTAATCATTACAGCTGCAATTTCAAATTCAAATCAATTTAATGCTACATCTGAAGTTGTAAATCCAACTTGTTCTTCTCCAAACTCAGGTGAGATCAATGTGTTGTTCGATAACAATGGAGGTGCTCAACCTTTTGTTTTTAGCTGGTCTCCAAATACTGCTGATTTTACTCAATCAGTATCGAATCTTTCACCTGGAACTTATCAAGTAATAATTACAGATGACGCAAATTGTATTGATACTGTAATAACTACAATTGCTCCTTTACCAAATATTTCACTATCGACTACAAAAATTGATGCAACTTGCGGTAATAGTGATGGAAGTATTAATTTAACTGTTGATGGTGGTTCAGGTACTTATATATTTGAATGGTCTAATTCTGAATCAACAGAAGATGTTTCTAACTTACCTATAGGTGAATATACAGTATTGGTTAAAGATGCTGCAGATACTTCTTGCTCTTCTACTACTCAGGTTACTATAGTAAATGGAAACCAACCTGTTTCTTCTTTTGAAGTTACGAATAGTTCATGTACCATTAATGATGGAGCAATTAATCTAACCATGACTCCTGCTTCTAATGATTACACTTTTCAATGGTCAGGGCTAAACAGTTTCAACGAAACCACTGAGGATATTAACGGATTAGCTGCTGGTCAATATTCAGTAATAATCCTAAATACAGAAACTACTTGTACTTTAAATGATACCGTAATTGTAACCTTAAATCAAGCACCAGAATTATCTGCTACTGTTGTTAATACTTCTTGCGGACAGAATAATGGTTTGATAGATGTCACAATTACTGGTGGAACTCAACCAATCTCAGTTCTTTGGGATAATTTTTCAATTGCTGAAGATCAGATTGATCTAGCACCTGGTCAATATTCTATATTGGTGAGTGATGCTGCGAACTGCTCTGTTAATGCTACCTACGAAATACTTCCAAGCACTCAACCAGCAATTTCGAGTGTTTCGATAAATCCAACATGTGGTAATGATACAGGAAGCGTTTCTGTTACAATTACTGATGCAACGAATCCTACTATCTACAATTGGGCATTTAACGGAAGTGATTTTTCAAATGCAGATAATCTTGAAAATTTAGCTGCAGGTACATACATTCTTGAAGCAATAGATGGCGCAGGCTGCACTTTACTTGATACCGCAGTGTTAGTTTATCCTAATCAGCCAACATTAACAACTACAATAACTAATGCGCAATGTGGCACTAGTACAGGTGCTATCGACCTTTCAGTAACAGGAGGTTCAGCTGCCTTTACTTATTATTGGACATTCGAAGGAGATACAATTTCTAATAATCAAGATATTTCTTTATTGGCTTTCGGATGTTATGATATGAATGTTGTAGATGCTAATGGATGCGAGGTTTCTACTCAGGCTTGCATTTTAAATGAGAATGCCCCAATTATAACTTTCGAAGTCGTTCAACCTTCTTGCAACTTAGACAATGGTTCTATAACTGCAAATATTCAAGGAGGAATCGCTCCTTTTACTTTTGTTTGGAGTGGTAATACTTCTGATTCTTCTTCTGTTGTAAATGTTGGAAGTGGAAATTATCAACTCACAGTTACAGATGATAATGGTTGTGAAGCAATTGGTTCAACTGATTTGAATAATACAGGAGTTCCTATTTTAACTGGTACTCAAACAAATGCATCTTGTGGAAATTCTGATGGAGCAATTGATTTATCAGTTAATGGAGGAATTTCTCCTTATACTTTTTTATGGTCTAATACAGAAACTACTGAAGATATTAATACCATTTCAGCTGGTGATTATTCTGTAATAGTTACAGATTCTGCTGGTTGCGAAGTTACTGGCCAATTTGTTATTACAAATGAAAATGCACCTGAAATTAATTTTACACAAACAAATGCTTCATGTAATACAGCAAACGGTAGTATTGATATTACTGTTTCTGGAGGTTCTGGAACATATAATTATGCTTGGACTGGCTCAGGTGTAGTTGCTAATGATGAAGATCAAACAGCGCTTATTGCTGGAGATTATTCAGTAGTTGTTACTGATGCTGTATCTCTTTGTTCAGATTCAATTACTATTACAATTACAAACTCAAATGCTTTCACAACAACACAGTCAATAACAAATGCAACATGTGGCTTAAATAATGGTGCAATCTCATTAGTTATTCAAGGTGGCACAGAGCCTTTCGTATTTGAATGGTGCAACGGTAGTTCAGGAACATCTGCAAATAACTTGCCTGCAGGAGACTGTGAAGTTACAATTACTGATGATGTTGGATGTGAATTGACGCAAACATTTACTATTCAATCAACTCCTGCACCTACATTAAGTGCCAATATAACTCCAGCTTCTTGCGGTGAATGTAATGGTGAAATTGAAATTTCTGTTAACGGAGGAGATGAACCTTTTTCTTATGATTGGAGCAATGGAGCTAGTGTTTCTAATATTGCTGACTTATGTGAAGGATCTTTCGATTTAACCGTTACTGATGATGCAGGATGTGAAGTACAAGGAACTTTTGTAGTTCCTGGTTCACCAGCGATTACACTTTCTGCTGATACTACTCAATCTACTTGTGGAAATGCAGATGGTGCCATAGATTTAAATGTTTCTAACGGAAATGATCCATTCACATTTATTTGGAATGGTCCTGGAATATCTAATGTAGTTACTGAAGATTTAAATGGAATTTCTGCTGGTTCTTACACTGTTGAAGTTACCGATTCTAATAATTGCGAAGCTACTTTGACTGTTGAAGTTACAAATTCAGACCAACCAATATTGACTTTCTCGGTAACCAATGCAACTTGTGGTGCCCCAGCTGGTAGTATTGATTTAACTGTAGGTTCTATAAGTGGAACACCAACATTCATTTGGTCAGGACCTAATTCTTTTGCAGCTATTACCGAAGATATCTCAAATGTACCAGCAGGAACTTATACAGTTACTGCAACTGTTGGGTTATGTGTTACTACTGATTCTGCTACAATAATCAATTCAAATGCGCCTTCTGCTTCAATAAGTGTATCTAATGATACAATTTGTGCAGGTGACCCCGTTACTTTAAACATTGACTTAACAGGGACAGCACCTTTTGATTTTTCATATTCAGACGGCACTAACCTAATTGTGATAACGGATTTTAATTCCAATAGCTTTACTTCTAGCATAAATCCTTCTATAACAACAACATATACTCTTGTTTCCTTAGTTTCTCAAAGTGATCCTACTTGTCCTGGAAATTTCCCTATTCCTTCTGCAGTTGTTCAAGCTAATCCTGTTCCTGCACAACCAGTTATAACTGCTAACGGTCCTTTGAATTTTTGCAGTGGACAAGATGTTGTTTTAACTTCAAGCTATCAAACTGGTAATATTTGGAATTTTATTGGTCCAGATCAATTTGATCAAAGTATTACTGTTAATACTACTGGTCAATATGCAGTTACTTTTACTAATCAATTCAATTGTTCTGCAACTTCTGATACTTTAAGCATCAATGTTTTAACTTCACCTGCCGTAGCTGCTGGAAGTGATGTTACAATTTGCAAAGGAGAAACAACTCAATTGCAAGCAACTGGAGCAACTAATTATGTTTGGAGTCCATCAATTGGTCTTTCTGGTACTATAATTTCTAGCCCAACTGCAACCCCTCCAGAAACTACAGTTTATACAGTTACTGGAACAAACTCATGTGGAACTGATATTGATACGCTTACTGTAACAGTGAATCCTTCAGCAATAGCTGATTTGGGTCAAGACTTAACGGTTTGTGCAAATGATACACTTCAATTTGCTGTTGAGAATCTTTCTACTGCAACTTACCAATGGGGGCCAGCTTCAGCTTTTGTCGGTGCAACCAATGCTTTTGAAGCATCAGTTTCAGTAAGTGTTACTACAGATATTTTTGTTACAACAACTAACTCAAACGGTTGTATTGATACAGATACGCTTACTATTAATGTGGTAGTTCCTCAGAACGCGCCTACAATTACTGCCCAAGGGCCTACTACTTTTTGTGAAGGTGAAAGTCTTATCTTAACTGCTTCAACGGGTAATTTTGTAGAATGGAGTAATGGTCTTTTGAATGTTAACCAAATCCTAGTTACATCTTCTGGTCAATATTATGTTGCTTTAACATCTGGTCAATGCCCTGCTTATTCTGATACAATTGAAGTAGTAGTTAACCCTATTCCAAACGCTACCATACAAAATGCTGATGATAATACGGTTTGCCAAGGTACTTGCGCTACTTTAGGAGCGTTAACATCAACAGGAGTTACATGGAGCGGCTTAGGTGCCGGTAATCAACCTTCAATACAAGCTTGTAATGCTGGAGATTATATTCTTACTGTTACTGAAAATGGTTGTTCTGCTTCTGATACTTTAACCATTACAGTTGCTCCAATTCCTCAAGCTCCAGTAATATCTCCAGCAGGTTCAATATCAATTTGTGAAAATGAAACCGTTACTTTAGTAAGTTCATATAATACTGGTAACCAATGGAATTTGAATAACATTCCTATACTTGGTGCAAACCTAAATGGGTTTAACACAAATACTGCTGGTAATTATACAGTTACTTTTACTTCACCTGAAGGATGTGAGTCTATTTCAGAAACTGTTGTTGTTGTTGTTAAACCTATAGTTCCAATTGATATTATTTCTGATAAAGATACACTTGTATGTACTAATCAACCTATTGAAGTTACTTTAACTGCCAATCCTACAATTGGTTTTGTTTCTTTCGCTTGGTCTACAGGTGACGTAACAACTTCAATTTTAGCCATTGATCCAGGGACGTATACACTTACAGGTACTACTGCTGATGGATGTACATCAACATCAACAATTACTTTGGTAGGAATTGAGGGTCCTTCCTTATCTCTGATAAGTCCAATAATTTTTGATGACTTTAATGTTTCAAAGAAGGGTGGAAATGACGGATCTATTAATTTAACTGTTTCTGATGGAACTCCAGATTATACATACACATGGTCAAATGGAGCAACTAGTGAAGATATTTCTAATTTAACAGCAGGAAATTACTATGTTACAGTAACTGATGCCAATGGTTGTTTTGCTAATGGTGCTATTGTGTTGAAAGAACCAGGTGACCTTACCTTACCAAATGGTTTTACTCCTAATGGAGATGGCTTTAATGATACTTATATTATCAAAGGAATACAAGGATATCCGAATAATAAAGTGATTATTTGGAATCGTTGGGGTTCATTGGTATACAGCAAAGGCGCTTATACCAACGATTGGACAGGGATTTCAAATGATGGTAACGTTTTACCAGATGGTACGTATTACATCGTCGTAGAACTAAATGATTCTAGCAAAGAAAATTTAAAAGGATATTTTGATTTAAGAAAATAGTAAATAACGCTCTCAACCAAAAACAAATACAAATGAAGAGAATAGCTACAATGATAAGTATACTAATGCTCGCAGCAGTTGGAAAAGCCCAACAAGAACTGCAGGTTAGTCAATACATGTTCAATGGACTGTTTCTGAATCCTGCTTATGCTGGAAGTCACGACTACTGGGGTGCAACGGCATTGCACCGCTCTCAATGGGTATCGTTCCCTGGAGCTCCACGCTCAAATATGTTAGCAGTGGATGGTCCAATAAAAGGGAAAAATATGGGACTTGGATTTCAGTTCATCAATGATGCTACCGGATTATTAGCGACCAATGAAATTGCAGCTAATTACTCTTATTACATTAAGTTAAATGATAAAGATCATCGTTTGGCCTTTGGTGTTAGAGCTGGTATTAGAAATGAAACATTTAATGCTGATGGATTGCAGAATGTAGATTTATCAGACCCATTATACCAAGGGAATCAAAGTTTTTGGATACCACGTGTTAATATTGGTGTTTATTATTATACTCCTAAAGCATATGTTGGTCTATCATCACATAACATGTTATCAATTGATGAAAGACGCAATTTGAATTCTGACGCAGGTCTCAGAAGACATTATTTTTTAAATGCTGGTTACGTTATGAATGTAACTTCAAGTGGTTTTGTTAAATTCAAACCTTCGGTTCTTATAAAGTATCAAGCTGCGGCTCCAATACAAGCTGACTTGAATGCCCATTTCTTATTCAACGATAGATTTTGGTTAGGGGTTTCTTGGAGAACCAAGGCTGCTTTTGTAATGATGGCAGAATTCCAAATCACTCAGCAATTAAGAGTCGGTTATGCTTTTGATGCAACTACTACCGGAATTAGAACTTACCAAAATGGTTCTCACGAAATCATGGTGGGATATGATTTTACCCAAAAACTTGTAAAAATTAAACATCCACGTTACTTCTAATAAAAGGTACCTAGAGATAATCAAAATGAAAAAAACATACCCTTTACTTTTATTAAGTGCCAGCCTTTTTTTAGCAGGTTGTGGTGCAAATTACCTTGTAAATAAAGGAAACACAAAGTTTGATGCTGAAGCTTATGCTGATGCAGTTCCGATATATAACAAAGCAATCGAAAAAAAGCCTTTAACTATAGCAAAGCAAAAATTGGCCGATTCATATAGGTTAATGAACAACCCACTTAAAGCTGAGCCAATATACAAGGAAGTTATTTCCGATACAGCTGCTGCTGCTATTAACTATTTCAATTACGGAAAGGTGCTTATGCAAAGTGGTAAATATGCTGAAGCAAAAGCAGCTTTTGAAACCTATGCAGCTAAAATGCCGGAAGATAAAATTGTAAAAAGTTTAATTGAGGCATGTGCAAATCCAAAAATGTTTGATAACTCTTTGGATACTTGCGCTTATGCTATTAAGAAAATAGAATTAAGTGGTTTATCTTCATCATTTGGTGCATCTCCTTATAATTTTGGTTATGTTTTCGCGGCTGATGTTCCTGTAGAAGGAAAAGCTTTAAGAGATAAATTTAATGGAGGATCTTTTTTAGATCTTTATTACAGTAAAAAAGACCAGTCTTCTGGAAAATGGTCTTCTCCCGAACCTATTAAAGGCGGTGTAAATACTGAGTATCATGACGCTTATGCTACTTTTTCAGCAGATGCTCAAACAATGTATTTTACTAGAACAAATGAGTCTAAAGGTAAGTTGAAGAAAAATAAGAAAAATGAATCTACCTTAAGAATCCTTAAAGCTGTTTTTTTAGAAGGTGAATGGACTAACATAGAAGATTTTCCATACAATAGCGATGAATACTCAAATAGTCATCCTAATTTAAGTAGAGATGGAAAAATGTTGTTTTTCTCTTCTGATAGACCTGGCGGATTTGGTCAAAGCGATATTTATGTTTGTTTGTGGGATGGATCAAAGTGGGGAGAACCTACTAATTTAGGTGCCATGGTTAACACTGCAGGCCGAGAAGTGGCTCCTGTTTTTGCTTTTAATGAGAAATTGTACTTTTCTTCAGATGGGCACGCTGGTATGGGTGGTTTGGACGTTTTTTACACAACTAAGAATGGTTCAAATTGGGCTCAACCTTCGAATATGAAGTCCCCAATTAACTCTAACAAAGATGATTTTTCTTTCGTGTTGAATGACGACGGGAAAATTGGAAATGTTTCTTCTTCAAGAGGTTCTGCTGAAAGTGCTTTAGCTTCTCAAGATCAGATGTATGAAGTTGTTTATAAAGATCCTATTATTCCAGTGCAAGTTTGCGTGCGAGAAAAAGGAACTTCTAAGCCGTATGCTGGAGCTACTGTGTATGCTCAAAATGTTGCTACTGGAGTTCAAGATAGTGCAGTAACAAATAGTTCAGGTATTGCTAATTTTAAATTGGCAGGTGAAGCAGATTATTCTATTAACGCTAGAAGCAAACAGTTCTTTACCAATGCTATTGAAGTTTCCACCAAAGGAAAACCATGTTCTGCTATAATTGTAACTTGTGATGAATCTAAATTTATTGAGTTAGATCCTGCTTTAGCTGATAAAGAATATGGATTGGGTGATATTTATTATGATTATAATAAATGGGATATTCGACCTGATGCAATGCCTATTCTTGACAATTTAGTTAAGTTATTAAATGACAATCCTGATATTAAAATTGAATTAGGTTCACATACTGATTGCCGTGGTAAAGATGAATATAATCAGAAACTTTCTGAGAATAGAGCTAAGTCTGTTGTGAAGTATTGTACTTTAAGGGATATTGATCCTAAAAGATTGACTTATAAAGGTTACGGAGAGTCTCAACCTAAAGAAACTTGTGTTTGCGAAAGCTGTACAGAAGAACAACACCAAACTAACAGAAGAACGGTTTTTAAAGTAATCAAATAATTTAAACGTTTTTTAAACGTTTATAAATGAATAAATAGCCCCGAATTTCGGGGCTATTTTGTTTTTTAGCCATTTATTAAACAATGGCTGATACTTTTATAAAATGGCAAGTTCAACCCCTTTCTAGAATTTTAGTTCTGTTTTTTACGGGAAATTTTGCAGCAGAGTTTTTAATAATCAATTTCTTTCAACTAGTTGTATTTACCTTAATTTTAGGGGTTTCTATTCTCTTTCTTAAGAACTCTGATAAAGTTGGTATTCTTGTTTGTTTTTTTATTCTTTTAAATGGCTTAATAAACTTCAAATCACAAAATAGAAAGGTAGAAAAGTTCTCAAGTGATTATCATTTTGCACAGATATTACCTGAGCCTCAACATAAAAACGGTAAAATTATATTTGATGTAAGACTGATAGCTTCATATTTAAATGATCAATGGATTATAATTAATGGTAAATCAAGGGTAGATTTTAAAACCGCCAATAGAATTAATTTTGAAACAGGTGATTACATTTTTATCAATTGCAAAATCGAAAATCCCAAACAAAGCCTTTTCCCTGAAATTTTTGACTATAGAAAATATCTTCAAACAATTGGTATCGATTATATTATTAGTGCCGATAGTGCTAAATTAAAGCCAATTTGTAATAGAGATTTTAATATACACAAAATTGCAATTAATGTACGTGATAAATTTATCAGTAATATTGCTCAACATAATATTAGAAAGGATTTATTAGCAGTAATTTCGGCTTTAATATTAGGTTCAAGATCAGAGCTAGACAAACAACTTGTTTCAGAATATACTCAAAGTGGCATTGTTCATATTTTAGCAGTATCTGGTCTTCATGTTGGTTTATTGTACATAGCTTTTTTATTTTTACTTAGCCCTCTCAAGAAAATATTACCTAAGTATGTTTTTGTTCTGATTGTATTGACTTTTTTATGGTTTTATGCAATCCTCACTGGCTTATCTCCCTCAGTTGTAAGGGCAACAGCAATGTGTTCTTTCGTTATTATTGCGACTACTTATAAATTAAAAATTACAAATTTTAATTTGCTGGCTTCTGTTGCTTTCTTCATGATATTTAATGATGCATTTATTTGGAAACAACTAGGATTTCAGCTTTCATTTGCTGCTGTTTGGTCAATTTTTGCTTTTAAGTCTACACTTGAATTAGGTAACAGATTTAAAAATTGGTTTTTAAGAAATATTATCAAGGCAATTTCTTTATCCATGGTTGCTCAAATTGCAACCACGCCATTATGCTTGTATTACTTTGGTACTTTTCCTAGTTATTTTTTAATTGCTAACCTAGTAGCCGTCCCTTTTTCTACTTTCTTAACTTACCTTGGTGTGTCTGCAATGGTTTTTGGAAGTGTTCCTAAAATTGGTTTTTACTTATCTAAAATTCTAGAGATAGGTATCATGTGGATGAATTCCTTTGCTCATTTTATTAGTTCATTGCCTTATTCTACACTTAAACATGTTTATCTATCTGCCAGCGAAGCTATTAGTATTGCGTTATTCGTTTTTTGTTTATCAACTCTATTACACAAATTTGAATTGATAAAATTAAAACTAACGCTTTTCTTTTTTCTTGCATTTACATGCATTCAAACTTTTGAATTTTTTTTTGAAGAAAAAGAAACTAAATATTACATAGTTTCAAGAGCTGATAGAATGCAAATAATGGTAATTAAAGCTAGTAATTGTGTCGTACTTAGTTTTTGGAATAATAAATCATACAAAGTATTAGATAACAGTATGATACAAGTTTCAAATCACTCAAATATTGATAGTAATAATATCCTTTGTCTTGATTTATTTACTATTAGCCCTTCCAGAAAATATTATATCCGATATATTCAAAAATGTGTCCTTGCATCATAATACTTCAATGATTAGATTTGCTAAATGAAATCTTGTTTACTTAATATATAGGTAACCTTGAGATTAATTACTAAACTTGTGCTCTTTTAATAATCACCTACTTCACACATTTGAAATGAAAAGAATTTTACTATTTGCAGTCTCCTTAGGTTTCTCATTACTTTCGGGAAATGTATTTGCTCAAAAGAGCCATGGACCTAAAAAATGTTATGCTGTAGAGTCAATGAATCAGGACTTTCAGAAACATCCCGAATTAGCTATTAAGTATCAAGAACAACAATCTAAAATTAAAGACTTTGTTGATAATAATTCTGGTCAGCAACGTTCCGGAACAAAAAGAATTATCCCAGTTGTATTCCATGTAATTCACGAAGGTGGTTCAGAGAATATATCAAAAGCTCAAATACTTGATCAATTGGTAAAATTGAATAAAGATTTCGAACTTTCTAATACTGATTTTTCTCAAGTTCCAGCTTGTCATGCGGCAGCTGCTGCTGATTGTGAAATTGAATTCAGATTAGCTACAAAAGATCCACAAGGAAATTGTACAGATGGTATTTTAAGAGTTTATTCATCTAAAACAAATGAAGCTTCCAATCAGAATGGTATAAAAGGGTTAAGCCATTGGGATTCTTTTAGATACTTAAATGTTTGGGTTGTGAAATCAATCGGCACTATTGATGGAACAGGAGGTGAAGTTCTAGGATATGCACAATTTCCCGCAGGAGGCTTTCTTTCTACGGATGGTGTGGTTATTAGACACGACTGTATAGGAAGTATTGGAACAGCGACTAACGGGCAATTCGGTCCAAGATTAGGAAGGACTATGACGCATGAAGTAGGTCACTGGCTTGGTTTAAGACATATTTGGGGTGATGCTGATTGTGGAAGTGATGGTGTAGAGGATACTCCGCCTGCATTTGGTCCAAACTATGGAATTTGTTATTCAAATTTCCCGTATATTCCTTTAGTAGTTTCTGGTGGAGATACAACTACGTGCAATACTGATTCTAGTTGCGGAGAGATGTTTGAGAATTATATGGATTATTCTGATGATGCATGCATGGCCATGTTTACACAAGGGCAAAAAGCAATTATGAATGGTGTTTTTGCAAATTTTAGATATTATCTAATTTCAGATGAAAATTTGGCTTTCACTGGAACCAGAGATGCTGATATTGCAAACCCTATTACATGCTCTCCTATAGCGGAAAGTGCAATTACAACTGCATGCACAGGGTCTTTTAACAATTGTTCAACTCCTACTATGGTGTGTGAAGGTGGTTCAATTAGATTTGATGAATCGATTTACAATACAACTACTTTCACCCAGCAGTGGTCTTTTGAAGGTGGCACGCCAGCTTCTTCTTCAGCTGCTACTCCTATAGTTAATTATAGCACTGCTGGCACTTATGATTATTCTTTAACAGCAACTAATAGTGCTGGTTCTAATGCTGTAAATTATGATAATACTATTCGTGTTTTTCCAGATGCAGCAGAACAACAACCTGTAAATGGTCAATATTGGGAAGATTACAATGAACCTCAGGATTTTAATTCTTGGATAGTATTTAATCCAGATAACAGAATAAATAAATGGGAATGGGCGCAGTTTTCAGCTTTTGGGGGGACTAGTGGATTAAGAATGCGTAATTATAACAATGTTGATAGTGAAGCTGACCGAATTGTTTCCCCTGCTTATTCCTTAGTAGGAATTCCTTCACCAGCTATGACATTTAGAGTTGCAGCAGCAGAAAGAGGAGGAGATCCTTCGGATCAGCTAAGTGTCTATTATTCAATTAATTGCGGCCAAAGCTGGAGGTTAATAAAATCTTGGTCAGGAACTAATCTTGTTACATCTGGTTTGTTTTCTTCAGAATTTGTTCCCAATAGCCCTAATCAATTTGAAGATTTTGCAGCATCTCTTAGTCTTGCTGCTAATAAGGATAATGTTAGAATAATGTTTGAGTTTAAAGCAGGCCCTGAAGGTAGTAACAACCTTTATATTGATGATTTAAGAATTGGAACTTCACTAGGCATTGATGAAAATGCTGAGGCACTTTCTTTAAATATATTTCCAAATCCTACTCAAGGATTTACAAATATTAACTTTACTACTTCAAAGGCCTCAGATGTTTCTGTAAGCGTCTTTGACTTGTTAGGTAAACTTGTTTTGCCTTCTTATAATGGTAAAGTTGGAGAAGGAAATCAAAGTATTAAAATAGATATGAGTCAATTGTCTCAAGGAATGTACACTGTTCGTCTTGAGATTGATGGCAAAACTGTAGTTAGAAAAATTACTCGAAATTAATTTCAATACCTTTAAGATACAAAACCCTGCATTTTGCGGGGTTTTTTCATTATAATAATTTTACATTCGATACGTTAAAAGAATTGCTATGAAAAAAACATCACTTGTTCTCTTACTGCTCTTAAGTAGTTTAGTTTCTTTTTCTCAGGATATAATTACTATGAGAGATGGTTCAAAAATAGAAGCTAAAGTTACTGAGGTAGGAAGTAAAGATATCTTATATAAAAGATTCTCAAATTTAAACGGACCTGTTTACACACTCGACATTGAAGATGTAGCATTAATTAACTACGAAAGTGGTGCAATTGACAAATTCAACATGTTTTATAATGAAAAACCATCTTATGTCAGCAATAACCCTAGAATGGACCCTTCAGAATTGAAAAGCAATGTCATTTATATGAATGCAGGAGATTTACTTTTTCAAAATGTTACTTTGGGATACGAACGACTTGTTGGTAAAAGTCGCAAACTTGGCATAAGGATACCATTCAGCATCAACCTTAACGGAACAAGTAAAATTGGAAATGATAACGTAAGTAGAATTAGAAATATATTTTACGGTGGATTTGATTTGTTGTATTATCCAACTGGGCAAGGGCAAGCTAGCCTTGTGCTAGGTCCATCTGTAAGGACAGGAATGGTGCAGTACAGGCCCAATAATAATAATGGTTACATAGACCCTTATTTCCCCGTAGTTCAATATATAGAAAATACTACTTTCTTTTCTTTCTTAATTCAAGGAGGTTTTATTTGGAATCCTTCAAAAGAATTAGCTATTTCCACAACTTTTGGTGTTGGAACAAGAAGAGTATTCACTTCAATTCCTGGTGCAACAAGCAGCGGAGCTACAGCAAACTTAAATTTCAGTCTTGGCTATAGGTTTTAATGCCAAGGTTGTAAGGTAGTTGTTTTTAATCCCCAACAATAATTCTGTAGGTTTCATTTTGGTGCTGCAAAAAATAAACACCTTTATTTGATTTCAAATCAATAAGATTTATTCCGCTCCACAACTTCTGCTTAGCTATCAATTTTCCAGTTAAATCAGTAATAACTACTTCTGATTGATTTTCTTTAAGTTTAATATTGAAAACACCATTTGAAGGATTTGGATAAATTTCAAATTTCTTAGAATTTACATTTGAAATACTAACTTCATTTACTGAAAATGGAGCAGAAAAAGCACTATTACAGCCATCCAATGAAGTAATACTTAAAGTATATTCACCAGCGCTTTGAGGTGAGAATGAAGCTGAATCTGTTGTTGCTACTAAAGCTCCGGCTAAATACCAATTGTAAGTAACATTCCCTAATACTGAACTTTGGAGGTTTCCAAAACCATTTATACTAATACTAGGTGTAGAAGGAGTATTTCCGATAACTACTTCAAAGGGTAATGATATAGCATTTCCGCATGCTGTTGTAACTTCCACAAAATAAGTATCTGAGGTTGTTACTGAAATTTCTTGCGAGGTTTGACCTCCTGGTTGCCAAACAATTCCAGAAACATAATTTGTTGAAATTGTTATTGGATTTCCATCGCATATAAAATTATTACCTATTATTTGAGGAGCTTCAGGAGGTAATCCTTCAAATATTGTTAAAGTAGAGTTAAAAATTAAGTCACCCGAATTTGCAC
>Ga0247831_1004562_pt1 | contig 18300 bp, 19 predicted proteins | sample LaCruzMarch2015__9_FD_192406 | JGI IMG/M metagenome (GOLD analysis project Ga0247831, IMG submission 192406) | Freshwater microbial communities from meromictic Lake La Cruz, Castile-La Mancha, Spain - LaCruzMarch2015_1m | ecosystem: Environmental > Aquatic > Freshwater > Lake | place: Spain... | reverse complement strand
CGGCAACTACGGTGAAATGTTCGAGCGCAACGTCGGCCCCAACTCGGCCCTGGGCCTGCCCCGCGGCGTCAACAACCAGTGGAACAAAGGCGGCCTGATGTACGCCATGCCCATCCGCTGATCGGCTGAGTCCCCTTGAAAACCGCCTGTCGGGCCTGCCTGGCAGGCGGTTTTTCCCCATCGGCCAGCCCGTTTGTCAATATTCTTCATGGCTTGCCCTCAAGCCACTGACCCCATGAGCACTTCTGCTTCTCCCCCTAAAACAAAAAGCTGGTCCTGGCGCAGCCAGGCTTTTAGAGGCTTGGTCTACCAAGTCCTGGCGCTGGGCCTGCTGGCGCTGGGCCTGTGGTACCTGGGTCACAACACGTTGCTGAACATGCGCGAGCGGGGCATCCAAAGCGGCTACGATTTTTTGGTGCAAACCGCAGGTTTCGACATTGGCGAGAGCCTGATGAACTTTGACTCCAATGAGAGCTACCTCAAGGCTTTCTGGGTCGGCCTGTCCAACACCTTGCGCGTGGCGATTTTGGGCATTGCGCTCACCACCATCTTGGGCACGCTGGTGGGCGTGGGCCGCTTTTCACGCAATGCGCTGGTGCGCGGCTTGTGCATGGCTTACGTGGAGTTTTTCCGCAACATTCCCATCTTGCTGCAGCTGCTCATGTGGTATTTGCTGTTCACCGAGCTACTGCCCGATGCCCAAGACGCCTGGCAAGTGGGTGCTGTCTTTTTGAGCAAAGGCGGCCTGAGTTTTCCCGTGCCCATCTGGGCCGACGGCCACGCCTGGGCCGCCATCGGCCTGGTGGCCGGGCTGCTGCTGGCGTGGCTTTACAGGCGCTGGGCGGTGGCACAGTTTGAGTCCACAGGCCGCGTGCGCAGCATGTTCTGGCTGCCCTTGGGGCTGTTGCTGGCCATGGGCGTGCTGGGCTGGCTGCTGGGTGGTGCGCCCACCGCCACCCGGGTGCCGTTCAAGGGCGAGTTCGCCATTGAAGAGGGCGGCTCCCTCACCCCCGAGTTCATGGCAGTGCTCTTGGGCCTGGTGCTCTACACCGCCTCTTTTGTGGCCGAGGTGGTGCGCGCGGGCATTCAGTCGGTGCCACTTGGTCAGAGCGAAGCCGCCGCCGCCCTGGGCCTGAACCGCCAGCAAGAAATGCGCTTGGTGATGCTGCCGCAGGCGCTGCGCGTGATCATCCCGCCCATGACCAACCAGTACCTCAACCTCACTAAAAACTCCTCGCTGGCCGTGGCCATTGGCTACCCCGACGTGGTCTCGATTGCCAACACCGCCATCAACCAAACCGGCCGTGCAGTGGAATGCATCTCCATCGTCATGCTGATTTACCTCACCACGTCCTTGCTCACCTCGGGCTTTATGAACTGGTACAACGCCCGCGCGGCCATCAAGGAGAGGTGAGCCATGGCCACGCAAATTTTTCAATCCATTGCCTCGCGTCCGGCGCCTGTGCAAACAGGCGGCTTGCTGGGCTGGCTGCGGGCCAACTTGTTTGCCGACGCCCGCACCACCTTGAGCACGCTCTTGGTGGGCGGTGTCTTGCTCTGGTATTTGCCGCAGTTTTTGAATTGGGCGCTGGTGTCTGCGTACTGGCAACCCAACGCCGAAGCCTGCCGTGCCGATGGCGTGGGCGCCTGCTGGGGCGTGGTGGCTGAAAAGTACCGCCTCATTATTTTTGGCCGCTACCCCTTTGAAGAGCAGTGGCGGCCCCTGGTGGCCACGGGTGTTTTGTTGGCCTTGCTGGTGGCCAGCTGCACCCGCGCCTTTTGGCGGCCTTGGCTGGCCTTGCTGTGGGTGGGTGTTTTGGCGCTGTTTTTTTGGCTGATGCTGGGCGGCGGCGGCCTGACCCCCGTGGAAACCGACCGCTGGGGCGGCTTGCCGCTGACGCTGCTCTTGTCCACGCTGTCGATTGCCATGGCCTTTCCGCTGGCCTTGCTGGTGGCCCTGGGCCGGCGCTCTAACCTGCCGGCCATACGCACCATCTGCACGCTGTATGTGGAGCTCATTCGCGGCGTGCCCTTGATCTCGGTGCTGTTCATGGCTTCTTTCATGTTCCCGCTGTTCATGCCGCAGGGCGTGAAGATTGACGTGCTGCTGCGCGTGCTGGTGGGCATCACGCTGTTTGCCGCAGCCTACATGGCCGAGGTCATTCGTGGCGGTCTGCAGGCCATCCCCAAAGGCCAGGTGGAGGCTGCCGCCTCGCTGGGCCTGTCGTACTGGCAAACGCAGCGCAAGATCGTGCTGCCGCAGGCGCTCGCCATGGTGGTGCCGGGCATCATGAACAACTTCATTGCCATTTTCAAAGACACCTCGCTGGTCACCATCGTCAGCTTGTACGAGCTCACTGGCTCGCTGGGCCTGGCGCTCAACTCTGACGCCGACTGGCGGCCCTTCAAGATCGAGGGCTACCTGTTCATTGCCCTGATTTATTTTGCTTTTTGCTTTGCCATGTCGCGCTACAGCCTTTGGGTCGAGCGCCAGGTCAACCAGAGCAAGCAGCGCTGAGCGCATTCAAAAACAAGACAAGCACACCCCATCATGACCTCACCCATCATCAGCTTTGACAAAGTCAACAAGTGGTACGGCAACAACTTTCATGTGTTGCGCGACATCGACTTGAACGTCGCCAAAGGCGAGCGCATCGTCATTTGCGGTCCCTCAGGCTCGGGCAAGTCCACCCTGATCCGCTGCATCAACCGCCTGGAAGAGCACCAGCAAGGCCGCCTGACGGTAGACGGCGTGGAGCTGTCTGACGACGTCAAAGCGATTGACGCGATCCGCCAACAAGTGGGCATGGTGTTTCAGCAGTTCAACCTGTTTCCTCACCTCACGGTGCTGGAAAACCTCACGCTCTCGCCCATGTGGGTGGGCAAGCTGCCCAAAAAAGAGGCCGAAGAAAAAGCCATGCTCCAGCTCCAGCGCGTGCGCATTGCCGAGCAGGCCGGCAAGTACCCGCTGCAGCTTTCAGGCGGGCAGCAGCAGCGCGTGGCCATTGCGCGGGCGCTGTGCCTCACGCCCAAGATCATGCTGTTTGACGAGCCCACCTCGGCGCTGGACCCAGAGATGATCAAAGAGGTGCTCGACGTGATGGTGGAGATGGCCGAGCAAGGCATCACCATGATTTGCGTCACGCACGAGATGGGCTTTGCCAAGGCCGTGGCCGACCGCGTGATCTTCATGGACCAGGGCCAGATCGTCGAGCAAAACACACCGCACGAGTTCTTCAACAACCCGCGCACAGACCGGGCGCAGGATTTCCTCTCCAAAATTTTGGGGCATTGAGCCTGGGCTGGGCGCAGCGAGCGCTGACCGCTCAGGGTTTTGTTAGTCACGACTCACCCGCAGGCCAGTGCCTGCGGATGAAAGCGGCCGTGCCCCTGCAGCCTTAGCCACACAGGGAACCGAATCGCCATGCTCAAGCTGCAAGACATTGAACAAGCCGCCGCGAGGTTGCAAGGCCAGGTGCTGGACACCCCCTGCGTGGCCTCGCAAACCCTGTCGCAGATCACCGGCTGCCAGCTGTTTTTGAAATTTGAAAACCTGCAATACACCGCCTCCTTCAAGGAGCGCGGGGCTTGCAACAAGCTCGCTCAACTGGACACGGCCGAGCGCGGCCGTGGCGTGGTGGCCATGAGCGCGGGCAACCACGCCCAAGGCGTGGCCTTTCATGCCCAGCGCCTGGGTCTGCGCGCCGTCATCGTGATGCCGCGCTTCACCCCCGGCGTGAAGGTCGAACGCACCCGCGCTTTTGGTGCCGAGGTCATCTTGCACGGCGACACGCTCGAGGAAGCCCGCCAGCACGCGCTGGCGCTGGCCGAGCAGCAACAACTGGTGCTGGTGCACCCCTACGACGACGAGCAGGTGGTGGCCGGCCAAGGCACGGTGGCGCTGGAGATACTGCGCAGCCAGCCCGACCTGGAGGTGCTGGTGGTGGCCGCGGGCGGCGGCGGCCTGATTGCGGGCATGGCCACGGCCGCCAAAGCGCTCAAGCCGAGCATCGAGGTGGTGGGCGTGCAGGCCAGTCGCTTTCCGGCGATGGTCAATGCCATCATGGGCACCCAGCACCCGCAAGGCCAGCACACCATCGCCGAGGGCATAGCGGTGGGCAGGCCTGGCCTCATCACCCAAGCCCTGATTCGCAAGCACGTGGACGAGCTGCTCTTGGTCGACGAAGACGACATTGAGCAGGCCGTGCTGATGCTGCTGGAAATCGAGAAAACCTTGGTGGAGGGCGCAGGCGCGGCCGGCTTGGCCGCTGTGCTCAAGCACCCCGAGCGCTTTGCCGGCCGCAAGGTGGGCCTGGTGCTGTGCGGCGGCAACATCGAGCCCTTGGTGCTGGCCTCCATCATCGAGCGCGGCATGGTGCGCGCCGGACGGCTGGCGCGCATCCGCGTCAGCGCCCGCGACGTGCCAGGCTCGCTGGCCCACATCACCGCCACCGTGGCCGAGGCCGGCGCCAACATCGACGAGGTCCACCACCAACGCGCCTTCAGCCTGCAAGCACTGCAAAACGTAGACATTGAACTTGTGGTGCAAACCCGAGGCCGCGCACACCTGGCCGAGGTGCTGCAGGCTTTGCGTGAGGCGGGGTTTGAGGCGGAATAAAGCAATGGCGGTCACTGCCCCCTGTAGGAGCCAGCCTGCTGGCGATTTTGTGCGTGAGGTGATGCCTGTGCCTTGGCACGATTCGCTTGCAGGCAAGCTCCTACAAAGACAAGGCTTCGGCTGTCTCCTGTAGGAGCCAGCCTGCTGGCGATTTTGTGCGTGAGGTGATGCCTGTGCCTTGGCACGATTCGCTTGCAGGCAAGCTCCTACAAAGACAAGGCTTCGGCTGTCTCCTGTAGGAGCCAGCCTGCCGGCGATTTTGTGCGTGAGGTGATGACCGTTGTCCGGCACGATTCGCTTGCAGGCAAGCTCCTACAAAAACACGCAGTCTCGTCCCCTGTAGGAGCCAGCCTGCTGGCGAATTTGTGCGTGAGGCAATGACTGAGGTAGGGCACGATTCGCTTGCAGGCAAGCTCCTACAAATTCAAAACACGCGTCCCCTGAAGGAGCCAGCCTGCTGGCGAATTTGCGCGTGAGGTGATGCCTGTGCCTTGGCACGATTCGCTTGCAGGCAAGCTCCTACAAAGACAAAACCCCTCTTTTGTAGGAGCCAGCCTGCTGGCGAATTTGTGCGTGAGGTGATGCCTGCGGCTAGGCGCCATTTGCTTGCAGGCTTGTCTCCTAAAAAAACCAGCTGCGGCTCAAGCCGCTTGCGTCTGCGGCGCAGTCTCGATCACGCGCAAGGCTTGATCGGCCGCCTGCCACTGCACACGCGCGGCGGCCAGATTTTTGGCCTTGACGTGGCCAAAGCCTTTGATCTGCTCTGGTATGCGCGCCAAGGTCAGTGCTTGGGCCAGGCTGCTCTTGGAGAGCAGCGCCAAAATGTCTTCCACGCTGCGCCTGTAGTCCTCCACCAGCGCGCGCTCTTGGCGGCGTTCTTCGGTGTAGCCAAACACATCCAACGCGGTGCCACGCAAACCCTTGAGCCTGGTCAGCACTTTGAAAGCCACGCCCATCCACGGCCCAAAGCGCTGCTTGGTCAACTCGCCCTGGGCGTTGCGTTTGGACCAAACCGGCGGCGCCAAGTGGTAAGCCAGCTTGTAGTCGCCCTCGAACATGCCCGCCACTTTTTGGTGAAAAGCCGCATCGGTGTGCAGGCGCGCCACCTCGTACTCGTCTTTGTAGGCCATGAGCTTGAACAGGTTGCGGGCCACCGCCTCGGCCAGCGCGCTGTGGGGTGACACACCGCTTTCAGCCACGCGAACCCGCTCGACCATGTCGGCGTAGCGCTGGGCATAAGCGCTGTCTTGGTAGTCCGTCAAAAACGCCACCCTCAGCGCCACCAGGTCGGCCAGGCTTTGGCGGCGGGCCGGCAAGCTGATGACTTGCGCGGTGGACAGCAAGCGCTGCACGCTGGCCGCGTCGTGTGCGGCGCGGCGGCCCCACATGAAGGCGGTTTTGTTGTTCTCCACGGCCACACCGTTGAGCTCCATGGCCCGCAGGATGGAAGCCAGTTGCAGCGGTATCCAGCCGCGCTGCCAGGCCAGGCCCAGCAGCATGGGGTTGGCGTAGAGCGTGTCGCCCATCAAGCGTTGGGCGGCGCTGTCCACGTCAAAAGCAGTCAAGCCGCCTTCGCCCAAATGCTCGGCGATTTGCGCTTGGCAGGCCGAGCTTGGGTTGTGCCAGCTGCCGTTTTTGACAAAGGCCGCCGTGGGCGCGCTGTGCGCGTTCAGCGCCACTTGGGTGCGGCCTGGCCGCAGGCGCAGCAAGGTTTCTTTGTGCGCGCCCACGATGGGGTCGCACGCCAGCACCAGGTCGGCCGCGGCCGTGCTCACGCGGGTGGTGCGTATGTCTTCAGGGCGGGCGGCCAGCAGCACATGGCTCCAGGTGCTGCCGCCTTTTTGCGCCAGGCCAGCCGCGTCTTGCGTGACCACGGCCACGCCTTCCAGGTGCGCAGCCATGCCCAGCAGCTGGCCCAAGGTGATCACGCCCGTGCCGCCCACGCCCGCCACCACCAAGCCCCAGACCGGGTCTTGGCGGCCGGTCAATGAGGGCAGCAGCGGCTCGGGCAGCGCGCCAAAGCGGGCCTCGTCAAAGGGACTGGCTGGCGCATCTGTACCTTTTTTCTTTTGGCGCAGCTGCCCGCCCTCCACCGTGACAAAGCTGGGGCAAAAGCCTTTGACGCAGCTGAAGTCTTTGTTGCAGGTGCTTTGGTTGATCTGTCGCTTGCGGCCCAACTCGGTTTCCAGCGGTTCGACCGACAGGCAGTTGGACTGCGCGCTGCAGTCCCCGCAGCCCTCGCACACCAGCTCGTTGATGACCACGCGCTTGGCAGGCTCTGCCAGCGTGCCGCGCTTGCGCCTGCGGCGCTTTTCAGTGGCGCAGGTTTGGTCGTAAATGATGATGGTGCAACCCGGCGTTTCGCGCAGCTCGCGCTGCAGCGCGTCCAGCTCGTCACGGTGGTGCACGCCAACGCCTGCGGGCAGGGTCACGCCCTGGTACTTGCCCGGCTCGTCGCTCACCACCACCACGCGGCGCGCACCTTCTGCCACCACGGAGTGCGCAATTTGCGGCACGCTGTGGCCCTCTGGCCGCTCGCCTATCTGCTGGCCACCCGTCATGGCCACCGCGTCGTTGTAGAGAATTTTGTAGGTGATGTTCACGCCCGCCGCAATCGACTGGCGAATGGCCAAGAGCCCGCTGTGAAAGTAGGTGCCGTCGCCCAGGTTGGCAAACACGTGCGTCTCGTTCACAAAGGGCTGCTGGCCCACCCAGGGCACGCCCTCGCCGCCCATTTGCGTGAAACCCGTGGTGGCCCGGTCCATCCACAGCGCCATGTAGTGGCAGCCAATGCCGGCCATGGCACGCGAGCCCTCAGGCACTTTGGTGCTGGTGTTGTGCGGGCAGCCCGAGCAAAACCAGGGCGGGCGCTCGGCAGTGAGCGCGCCCACCTGCAGCGCCGATTCGCGCGCAGCCAATAGCGCCAGGTGCGCGTCCATGCGGGCGGCCGTGCCCTCGTCCACGCCCAGCTTTTTCAAGCGCTGGGCAATGGCCTTGGCAATCAGGGCGGGCGAGAGGTCGGCATTGGCGCGCAGCAAAGTCTGGGCGCTGGGGTTGGACAAGCCCCACTCGCCGCCTGAAAAGTCGCCCTCCACCTCATTGAACTTGCCCAGCACATGCGGCCGCACGTCGCTTCGCCAGTTGTAGAGCTCTTCTTTGAGCTGGTATTCAATGACCTGGCGCTTTTCTTCAATCACCAAAATCTCTTTGAGCCCGGTGGCAAAAGCGCGTGTGGTCTGCGCCTCCAGCGGCCAAACCACCGCCACCTTGTGCAGGCGTATGCCCACCCGGCGGCAGGCGTCTTCGTCCAGGCCCAGGTCGGCCAGGGCCTGCCGGGTGTCGTTGAAGGCCTTGCCGCTGGCGATCAAACCCAGGCGGTCATTGGGCCCCTCCATCACGTTGTGGTTGAGCCGGTTGGCCCGCACATAAGCGAGCGCGGCGTACCACTTGTGCTCAAACAGGCGCTGCTCTTGCGCCAGCGCCGAGTCTGGCCAGCGGATGTGCACGCCGCCTGGCGGCATCTCCACGTCGGTGGGCAGCACAATCCGCACACGTTCGGCGTCAATCTCCGCCGTGGCCGAAGACTCCACAATTTCTTGAATGGTCTTCATGCCCGCCCACACGCCGCCATAGCGGCTCATGGCAATCGCGTGCAGGCCCAGGTCCAAAATGTCTTGCACGCTGGTCGGGAAAAACACCGGCAGCCCGCAGGCCTTGAAGATGTGGTCGCTTTGGTGCGCCGCCGTCGAGCTCTTGGCCACATGGTCGTCACCGGCCACCGCCAGCACACCGCCCCAAGGCGTGGTGCCCGCCATGTTGGCGTGCTTGAACACATCGGAGCAGCGGTCCACACCCGGTCCCTTGCCGTACCAAATGCCAAACACGCCGTCAAACTTGTTGCTGCCGGGCGGGGCAAAGCCCAGCTGCTGCGTGCCCCACAAGGCCGTGGCGGCCAGCTCCTCGTTCACGCCTGGCTGAAAGTGAATGTCACGCGCTTTGAGGTGCTTGGCCGCCTTCCACAGCGCCTGGTCGTAGCCGCCCAAGGGCGAACCCCGGTAGCCTGAGATAAAGCCCGCCGTGTGCTTGCCTTGGAGTTGGTCGCGTTGCTGCTGCAGCATGGGCAGCCTGACCAAGGCCTGCACCCCGCTCATGAATGCACTGCCCCGCTCCAAGGTGTATTTGTCGTCCAGGCTCACTTTGTCAAGCGCCTGGCGGATGTGTTCGGGCAAGGGGGCATTCATGTCTGTGTCTCCTGAAAAAAGCCGCCCATCTTGTGGATGGGATGGATGGAACCCTTGGGCCCGGGTGGGGCTGGGGTGGTGTAAAAAATTCTATAGCAGGGGCTGGCCAGGGTAGTGTCAGTCAAATGGGCTGCGTGGCGCTTGGGTAATTGCGGGCTATTAGCGGTTCAAGCTTTATGCAGGCGGGGGCGTGCCGCCTCTGGCGGTGCGCGTGTGGTGAGGGTTGAAGGGCGCTTTGAATTTTTGAGAACGCCTCACCTGGTGCTAGACATTTCAAAGGGACAGGCTCCAAAATTGACACCAACGCAAGTTCAGCAATTGCTGGACGAAGGCGCTTTGATGGAAATACGTCATGACCACCTCAGCTAAATTTAACAGTGACGCGATGCAGGCCATTCATGCATCGGCCAAGGCCTTGTTCAAGGTCGGCGGGATAGACAAGGCCACCATGCGTCAATTTGATGCGACTTGCCTTGTGACGCCCCCCTTGCTGGCGCCAGAGCAAATCAAACAACTTCGCGAGCGTGAGCACGTCAGCCAACCCGTTTTTGCGCTCTACCTCAACACCAGCGAATCCACCGTTCAAAAGTGGGAATCAGGCAATAAGCAGCCCAGTGGCATGGCCTTGAAGTTGCTGGCGGTGGTGCAAAAACACGGCTTGCAAGTGCTTGCCTGAGCAGGTGCTGTGTGTGCAGGCTATGCGTTGCAATACCGCGATGGCGGCACCACATTGAGTTAGAGTCCGGTCCACCATCAAAACCGAGCACGCAAAACCTAGCGCGCTCAAGCCCCTGTCCCTTTGACTGACCAAGACCTGATCCCCACCGCCCCTTGCGCTGTTCAACATGATGTTCAAACTGAGTTACGCCATGTGCGTGCACTCATGCAGCTTGAGCAAAAAGAAGACCAAGCGCAATTCAAACTCAAAAACGCCAGTGCCAGCATCAAGGAGCGCAGGCGCCGCGGCTTGACCTGGTACCCTGTCACCATCACCCAAGAAGACATCGGCTTTGGTGGCAAGGTGGTGCTGGAGCTGGAGCGCCCTGCCACGCACCAAGACCTCCACCTGTTTCAGGTGGGCAAGAACGCCGCTTTGTTCAGCAATGCGCCAGGTCAAGCGGCAACCGACCGGCCTGCGCTCAGCGGCGTCGTCACCAGCGTGCGGCGCAACAAGCTGCTGCTGGCCACCACCAAAGAAGCGCTGCCCGACTGGGCACTTGACGGCAGCACCCTGGGCATAGACCTCACCTTTGACGAGGTGAGCTACCGCGAGATGAACCAGGCCCTGAGCGACGTCATGGCCGCCCACGGCAACCGCTTGGCCGAGCTGCGCGACGTGCTGCTGGGCGCCAGGCCGGCCAGCTTTGGCGAGCCCCAAGCCGACGATTTGTTTTACCCCAGCACGCTCAACGATTCACAGCTGGTGGCTGTGCGCCATGTGATCTCGGCCCAAGACGTGGCCATCATCCACGGCCCGCCCGGCACCGGCAAAACCACCACGCTGGTGCAGGCCATTCTTGAAACCGTCCGGCGTGAGCGGCGCGTGCTGGTGTGCGCCCCTTCCAACACCGCCGTGGACCTGCTGACTGAAAAATTGGCCGAGCGCGGTGTCAAGGTGATCCGCCTGGGCAACCCCAGCCGCGTGTCTGAGCTGCTGCTCAAGCACACGCTCGATGCCGGTGTGATGGCCCACCCCAGCTACGCCAAGATGCACGCGATGCGCCAAACCGCCGAGCAGCACCGAGACACCGCCAACGAATATGTGCAGCATTTTGGGTTTGAAGAGCGTCAGCAGCGCCAATGGCTCAGGGATGAAGCGCGCACGCTGCGCCAAGCCGCCGACGATTTGGAGCGTTTCATGACCGAGGACGTGCTCGAATCGGTGCAGGTCATCACCTGCACGCTGGTGGGTGCCAGCCACCGCCACATTCGCCACCTGAGCTTTGAGACTGTGTTCATTGACGAAGCCGCCCAGGCCCTGGAGCCCGGTTGCTGGATTCCCATTGCCAAGGGCCAGCGTCTGGTGCTGGCGGGCGACCACCACCAGCTGCCGCCCACGGTCAAAAGCGAACAAGCCGCCCGTGAAGGCCTGCGCGACACCCTGTTTGAGAAGTGCATACAGCGCCAGCCGCACACGGCCCGCATGCTCACCACGCAATACCGCATGCACGCGCACATCATGGGCTTTAGCTCAGACAAGTTCTACGGCGGCCAACTGGTGCCGCACCAAAGCGTCGCTCACGCCGACCTAGAGGCTTACGACCCGCGTTTTGCGCCCGACTGGCCCGTGGAATTCATCGACACGGCCGGCTGCGGCTTCATGGAGCTCGCCATTCCCGAAAGCCGCTCCACGGCCAACCCCGAAGAGGCCCACCTGCTGCTGGAGCGCCTGGCCCAGCTGCTTGAGCGCTGCGACCCCATCGAACCCGACCAGCGCCCGCTGACCATCGGCGTGATTGCACCCTACCGCGCCCAAATCAACTATTTAAAAGACGCCATCGAAGACAGCGCTGTGCTCAACGGCTTGCTGCTGCAACGCAGGCTCAGCGTGGGCACCGTCGACTCGTTCCAGGGCCAGGAGCGCGACATCATTGCCATCACCTTGACACGCAGCAACCCCCAAGGCGAGATCGGCTTCTTGTCTGACATCCGCCGCATGAACGTGGGCATGACCCGCGCACGGCGCAAGTTGCTGCTGGTGGGCGATTCGTCCACGCTGTGCAGCCATCCGTTTTTTGGGGAGTTGCTGGCTTATGTGAAGGGGGTGGGTGGCTATCGCATGGCGAATGGGGTGGCCAAACTGACCTGATGTTGACGCGCTTCGATTCGTCAGACCTGTTCAGACTTGAAAAATTCCACGCTGCTCTTGCTCAGAACAAGTGTGTCCGTCACGCCATCTTCACGGAACGCCAGCTCGGCAGGTGACGGCAGAAAATCCGAGACCACCTCAACGTCGCCCATGGGCTCATCCGTGTAAACGATATTCGGCTTCAGGGAAATCATGGGTGCACGGCTTGGGCTGTTCAAGTCAGTTTAGGCCAGTTGATTTGTACTTTGCGGTTGTTGGCCAAGCAGTCACGCAAATACAAGTTGATCAGGCTTTGGTAGGGAACCCCTGCGTCATCTGCCATGCTTTTGAAATAGACGACAACGTCTTCTGACAGACGCATCGTCACAGGCTTCTTGAGCTTCGATGCATAGGGGTTTTTGCGAGCTTTGAGCTTGGAGAGGTCGTATTCGGCTTTCATGTCAGATGCCTCGATAAAAAGCGCTTTCGCGCTTGGTTGCCTTGCGAGCAGAGATGATTCGGATGGTTTCCCCGCCCTCACGTTCACAGTGGCAGACGATGAGCAGTTGGGTATGAACACTCATGCCCAGCATGAGGAAGCGGTCTTCATCGGCCGAGTGATCTTCATCGAAGAATTGAACGGCGAATTCATCATAGAAAACGGTCTTCGCTTCTTCGAATGAAACCTTATGTTTCTTCAGGTTGGCTGTTGCCTTGCTTGGGTGCCATTCAAAGTGAATCATCTGTACATTGTATGTAAGCAATGTGCGTGGTCAAGCGGCGCGTTTTACGCTCGCCGTCGATTTGTCCAAGCTTTGCAGTCATCCGTTTTTTGGCTTGGATGCCTCAGACTTGAAAAACGCCACGCTGCTCTTGCTCAGGGACAGCGTGACTTTCACGCCATCTTCCTTGAATGCCAGCTCGGCACGCGACGGCAGAAAATCCGCTACCACCTCAACATCGCCCATGGGCTCATCCGTCTAAACGATCTTCTTTTTCATAGGCAAATTCTCGACCAGATCAATGGCTGGCGTTACGCCGCTCTGACCTCGCTCAGCAACTCGGGGTGGCGATCCAGCACCTTGAGCAACTTGACCAAGGCCAGCGGCGGTTTGGTCTTGCCGTTTTCGTAGCGAGAAAACGCATTCACACCTCCGCCAAAAATTTCGGCAGCTTCGCGTTGGTCCAGGTCGAGCTTCTTGCGCACTTTGGCAATGTAGGCCGGGTCAATGTAAGCCGCGTTCACTTGCCTTTGATGCACCCCAAGCAACTCGCTGTACCGGTCACCGTGTTCGCGGTTCAAGACGACTTCGCCGCAGGCAGGACAGAAATCACCCGTCACGTCGGGAATGGTGGTGCTTTCGCCCTTGTAGACACAGGGCATGTCGCGGGTATCGTGGATCAGTTCAGCCGCTCCACAGCATGGGCATTTCATGGCCACAGCTCCTTGAATGAAACAATCAAAACGTCGTCGACGACCGTCAGCTTGAGATACACCTCAGCGCCGCTGGTGGTCTTCGCGTGGTAAAGGTCCTGCCAAATCCGGTGATCCGCATGGGTCGTCATGCTCTTGTAGAAGTTCGCAGAGGTCAGGGACATGACGACTGCACACATGCCGGCCAAGTCGCTGATGCCAAGCTCGAGAGCCCCACCGAAAGCGCTCGCTGTCGCTCTGACATGACCACCCTCCACCAGCGCATGGACAACTGCCAGCTTGCAGTGAGGGGTGCGATTCCCCATGGCAAATTATAACCAAGTTGGTTTATTTGGCGAGTAGGTTAACGGGCCGGCCAGGTGGCATCTTCAACATCCTTCCTCGAACAGTTTTTGACGGTGGTCAAGCTCCCGAGTTTGAGCTGGCCCGTGAACTGATTGCAGCACGCACGCAAGCGGGCCTGACGCGAGGCGACGTGGCCGCACGCATGGGTACGACACAAAGCGTGGTGGCAGGCATCGAAAGTGGCAGGGGCAAGCCATCCATGCGAACAGTCCAACGTTTTGCCAATGCCGTGGTGCGCATGGAGCCGTTGACGGCTGCTTGACCAGCTGCAGCAACGCAGGCTCAGCGTGGGTACCGTCGATTCGTTTCAGGGCCAGGAGCGTACTCAGGCGATCGTGAACACTGATGGCGTCTGTCGCTTACAACGTCTTGCCCATGGACGCGGCAGCCTTCACGGCGTGGGCGAAGTTGTTACACCGAAAGTCAGACACCTTATATGAAGACGCCATGATCGCCGCCACGGCGAAAGTGCATGGCCTGACGGTGGCCACCAGGAATGTGGCCGAGTTTTAGGCGCTGGGGTTGGAGGTGTTCAACCCTTTTACGACTGTAAAGTCGGCGCGCTTGAACTTGGCTTGATGCAGTCGGTTCAAGCGAACTCTTTGAATCCCTTCGGCGGGATAAGGGCAGGGTAACTGGCCTCGCGTTTTTGTTTGATCGTGGCGACGGCCTTCATTCACTTGCGAGATGCTCCAGATCGCGGCTCGCAGCGAGCCTATTTGGCCCAGGCTGTGTTCCGTGCTGTTGTCGCAGGCCAAAGACTTGTTGCTGCTCAGACCGCGGCTTGCTTGTTGGGAATCTTGTTGGAGCGGCCCGTGATGCGGGCTGTTTCATCGGCCAACGCGAGCAGGCCGCGAAGCGCCTCGTTGACTGCTTCTGACGAGGGGAAAGCCTTCGCGAGCTTGGGCTCGATCAGGGCGACCGTGGTTCCTTTGGATGCCGCCTTGAAGAATTTTCCGCGCTCCAATGTGGAGAAGTCGGAGCGCTTGTACTGCGCACGTATTTCAGATTCAACTTTCTTCATAAATTTTCCTTTCAGAACGGGTGATGCGTCGCGCACTGATGATGCGAATGGCGTTTGAACGGAATGTATGTGGTACCGCGAGCAAGCGACCTAAACTTGATGCGCCAAAAGTAATGTACCGAGACTCGCCTATCGAATGATCTGGATCGGGACCTGACACTGCCTGCTCATCAAGGAACACTGACGCAGCCTCATCAAAGGTGACTTTGTGTTTTTTGACATTGCTTTCAGCCTTGGTCTGGTCCCACTCAAATTTCTTGGCCTCAAGCTTTCCAGTTCCATTTTGCGCGTTCCACTGATGGCGGACACTGATTCCACGTTCATCTCGGACATCATTCCATGAGATGGCGGACACCCTGAGCGAATGTCCTGAGTCCCAGTGGCAATCCTATCTGACAAGTCTGCGATCACCGTGGAATGGCTTGGGCTGCTCACCCATGACGGTGACGGGCGCTCGAACTGGTCCACAACTTCAGCGGATTGGGGACTGCCAGCACCCCATGGCCCAAGCGCTGAGTTGCCCACGGGCTTGGCCCGCAGGCGCTTGTGATTGTTCAACCAGGCTCAGTGTCTCGCAGGTCTTGCATTCCTTGCAGCGCTTGCGCCACCTCGGCCACGGTGGGCCGTTGGCGCGGCTGCTCTGACAGGCAGACACGGGCCAGCGCTTGCAGGCCCTGAGTCGCCGCAGGGTCATCTGGCGCATTGACAGCTGCGCCCAGTTCCTCCAGCAAACAACCCAAGGCCCGCACTTCCAGCGCTTGCAGGCTCTGGCTCAGTTGGGGCTGGTCCACGGGCAGCCGCGTGGCCGCACCAAAGTCGCCCAGCTGGGCTTGGCCGTGCACGGGGTCAATCAAGATGTTGTGCGCATACAGGTCGCCGTGCATCACGCCGCGCTGGTGCAGGTGCGCCACCGCGCTGGCCACCTCCAGCGCAATGCGCAGGGCCAACGCCGCTGGCAGGGCAAAGCCGGGCGGGTACACATCGCGGGTGCAGCTGGAGAGGCTGGGCGGCCCCGCCAGGTTGACGTGTGCGGGCGGGATCAGCGGCATCAACAAGCCCTGGGCCTGCGCGGGGTGGCCGCTGAGCCGCGCCACCGGTGTGGTGAGCGCGGGGTGTGGGCCTGCGGCCAGGCTGGCGGCCATTTCGTCACTGGGCAGGCCGTCGCTGGTCACCTCGCCTTTGAACAATTTAAGGGCCAGGGGCTGCGGCCAGTGGGCAGCCTGCACTTGGTGAATGTGGCCCGAGGCACCTTCGCCCAGCAAGCGGCCCAGCACCAAATCGGGCCAAGCCAGGGTGGGCAAGGTGCTTGAGCCATCGTTGGCCGATGCAAAACCCCAGCCCAATGGGTTGCCCGCCAGCGCCAGCCAAGACAGGCGCGGCAACTCGGTCAGCCATGCGGGCACTTGGGGCATGCGGTTGGCCGACAGGCGCAGCAGCTCCAGCCGGTGCGCGGCCTGCAGGCTTTCGGGCAAGGCTTGCAGCTGGTTGCCCGCCAGCATGAGCTTTTGCAAAGCGGGGCGCTGGCCCAAGGTGTGGGGCAAGCTGCCAAGCGCGTTGTCGGTCAAGATCAGCCAGCGCAAAGCCGGGGGCAGCGCGGCGGGCGGCACCTCTTTAATGCGGTTGCCCTTGAAGCCGACCACCTGCAGGCTGGGACAGTCGCCCAGCACTTCAGGCAGCACCGTCAAGTTGTTGTCTGAGGCAAACAGCACTTGCAGCTTGTGCAAGCGCGGCAAGTGCGGCGGCAAGTCGCGCAGCCGGTTGCCGCTGAGGTTGAGCACCTCCAGCGTGTCGGCCAGGTCAAACACCTCGTTGGGGAGCTCGGTCACGCCGCCAGCCAAGTCCAGGCGCCGCGCGCCCGCCAAAGCGCCGCTGCGCAGTTGTTCAAGGGTGTGCATGGGTCAAACAGCTCAATGAATTAATTGGGGTCATTAATTGGGCCAGAAATAGATTTCCCCCGCCCCTCAAAACTCCCCGCGCAAATGCTTCACACGTTTTGCATGGAACAGCTCCGGAATGCCCATGCTGCGCGGGCCGGGGATCAGCTCAAAGCCTTGCCCTGCGCTCAGGCTGCCGGGCTCGCGCACCCGCAGGTAATAGCCGCAAAAACCGCTTTCAGCCATCAGGCGCACGGCGCGTGCAAAGCCCATGGCGGCGTTGAGCTTGTTGCAGGGCTCGCGGGGGCTGGCCACTTCCAGGGTGCAGCTTGGAAAGCGCAGCATGTCGCCCACCCAGGCGCCTGATTCCAGCAGGCCTGAGAGGGTGAGGTTTTCAGCCAAGCTGCCGTGGGGCAGGCTGTCGTCGATCTCGGCCACCCCGGCCTCGCGCCTGGCCTGCTGCCAAAAGGGGTAATGCTCTGCCGGGTAGGCGTACACCGCCTTGCCCAGGCCGCCGTGGATGCTGAGGTCGGCCTGCTCGTCGCCCAGCAGGCCCAGCGGCCCCACCGGCACCGGGCCTTGCACGGGCAGCTTGACCATGGCCGTGAGCAGGCTGCGGCCGGCCATGCGCATGCGGCGGGCCTGGCCGGTTTGGACGGACAGCAGCGTTCTTGTTGGGGGCATAGGGGTAATTGTCAGCTCGGGTGCAGGTCAGCCGCTAAAATCATCGCACTCAAGACAAGGACACCCCATGACTCAGCCTGCCGACCATTCCAGCCATGCCGCCCCCCACAGCCCCGCTGCTGGCGAAGAACAAGATTCGCTCAAGGCGCTGATGCCCATCATCCCCATCGTCTTGCCCGTTGTCGGCGGCGTGTTGATGTTCTTGTTGGCCTTCATTGCCATTTACATGGGTTGAGGACTCGGGCCGCAGGCCCGTACCCGCCACCGTCTAAAAAATCCGCCGCTGGCGGTTTTTTTATGCCCGTTTTGTGAGCTCTCTCATGCCCCTTGTTTCTGGCCACTCCCCCGCCCACCCCTTGCTCAGCGTGCAAGGCCTGCGCTTTGCCTATCCGGGCGCCACAAGCCCAGTGTTGGATGGCTTGACAGTGGCTCTGCCCGCTGGCGTGGGCCTGGTCTGTGGCGACGAAGGCCGGGGCAAAACCACCTTGCTGCGCCTTTTGGCCGGGCAACTCGCCCCGGCTGCAGGCAGCATGCAATTCGCCGGCCGCCCCTTGCAGCCCAGCCAGGTGGCCTGCACAGACCCCAGGCACGCCGAGCGCCAAGACCAAGTGGTGCAGGACGTGCTGGACGAGCTGGTGCCGCCCGCGCTGCGCCCCCAGCTGGCAGAACTCCTGCCTGGCCTGGACTTGCTGACCCACTTGCCCAAGCCGCTGTACCAACTTTCTACGGGCAGCCGCCGCAAGGTGTTTTTGGCCGCCGCCTTGGCCCAGTCCGCCCCGCTCACGCTGCTGGACCAGCCCTTCATGGCGCTGGACCGGCCTTCGGTGGATTTTTTGTGCGCTTGTTTCAGGGCCTGGACCCACCAGCCTGACCGACTGCTGCTGATCGCCGATTACCTGCCGCCCCAGGACGTGCCGCTGGCCTTCACGCTGGACCTGGATCTGAACCCTTAAGCGGGCCCACTCACCCTCATCAACAGGATGAGTCCAGATGAGCTTGGGTTTGTGCAGGCGCGCGCCAGCCGAAATGGGCTTGATGCCATATGGCTTTGAATCCATAATTGTGACCATGAACTGGACGGTTCTGTTCCATGACGACTTCGTCAGCGAGTTCGACTCCTTGGCAGAGGATCTGCAAGATGAGGTGTTGGCGCACGCTCAATTGCTGGAGCGCTTCGGTCCTAACCTGGGAAGGCCCACCGTGGATACGCTCAAGGCGTCGCGACACGCCAACATGAAAGAGCTCAGGTTGGCGTGGAGTGGTGAGGTCTGGCGCGTGGCCTTTGCCTTCG
>Ga0247831_1004553_pt1 | contig 18334 bp, 13 predicted proteins | sample LaCruzMarch2015__9_FD_192406 | JGI IMG/M metagenome (GOLD analysis project Ga0247831, IMG submission 192406) | Freshwater microbial communities from meromictic Lake La Cruz, Castile-La Mancha, Spain - LaCruzMarch2015_1m | ecosystem: Environmental > Aquatic > Freshwater > Lake | place: Spain... | reverse complement strand
AGGTGTTGATGGTTGTTGGGAGAGCAGTCGCCGAAGCGACAACCGACGAGGTTGAGCGCTAGGCCAGCCGCGTGTGGCATCATCTATCATCTCCACGCAAACACCTTGTCTTGTCTTTTTGGAGAACGCAGATATTCTCGAATATTCTATCCACGCACGATGGAATTCGAAAAGACTCCGCTGCTACTGGACAACCATCATCATGGCGTCCACAGCCGGGGAAGTGGAATGCGATCGTTGCATGATTCGCATTCTTATCCATTGCGTCGTCAATTGGAATTGTCTACATCGTCCACTTCTTCATCTAACCGATGTTTCGACAAAAATACTAATCCTATACCATCATCCTATCAGCCTTCGCCATCAACGTTTCCAACCGCAAGTCGAATTTGGCAAGAAGTTGTGTCCCTTCCGCACCGAATTCTCTGCTTCTCATCGCCGTCATGCTCCCCGTGCTGTGGCCTCTGCTGCTGCGTCACGTGCATCCGTGCGGCAGAGTATGGCGTTATGCAACGATTTGGCAAATTTGATAGATTCCTACACCCGGGCATGAATATATTGAAATGGCCGATGGAGAGGGAGGCGGGTAGGATAAGTACGAGGGTCCAACAGCTGGATGTTGATTGTGAAACGAAGAGTCGGGATCATGTCTTCATTCGTATACACGTTTCGATCCAATATCAAACGAATTCTACACATCTCTATGAATCGTACTACACTTTATCTTCCCCGATGCGACAATTTACATCCAACGTTCATGACATTGTACGTTCTACCATGCCTCGGCTTGATTTAGACGACATCTTCTCCGCTCAAGATACGATTGCACAAAACTTTAATGACTGGTTAAATGACAGTATGAATCAATATGGTTATCTGGTACATCACGTCTTAATAACGCGGATATGGCCCAATGAACATGTCCAGCAATCGATGAATGAAATAGTTGTCAGTAAACGAATGAAGGAATCCATGTCACACAAGGCCGAGGCGATTAAAATAGAAATAGTGAAGAATGCCGAGGCCAAGGCCGAACGTGATTATTTGATTGGCGTCGGTGTGGCCAAAGCAAGGAGGGAAATAGTCAGGGGTATGCTCGATACTGTCAGCGAGAGGAATAATGGTGTATCCACTAAATGTGCAATGGACCTATTACTGCTCACCCAATACTACAGCGTGTTGGAGGATCTTCGGGGTTGCAAGGACAAACAAAACGCAACCGGGGATGAATGTGTAGGGGACGCTACTTCCACATCGCTGTTACTGAATCACATGCCCGACACTGTATCGAACTTAACAGAGACAGTACGGGAATGTTTCGGGTCTACTACCACCAAGACTGCAAATCTGATAGAGTTGTAAATTATTGTTTAAATGAATGTAAGTAACATTAATGTAGATAGTTGTATAGTATTGTCTCCGACCATAATTCCTAATTTGTGTAGGCGTTTTCTTCGCTTCCAGTTTCCAGTTGAGGAGGGATATGACGACAATGCCATCGCATCTCTCTCATTCTCATTGACATCAACTCTCGTTTACTAAATCAATCTTCGCCCATTTTTCCAATCAATCACACTGGCGCACGACGACCATCGCCCCCCTGCCCAAAACTCGAAAAGAACCTTTCCACGGCCGGTTGTCGGAATATACTCCCGACTATCGGAACCTCCTTCAAACTAGCAGCCGCGATGGGGAAGAATTGTCCAAACAAATACACTAAACCATAACCCTGAAAGATCATACCAAATATCGGATGTCGGAACATGACCAATACCACACCGCCGAAGAAGGCGAGTATACCCCGTAACCGGTCCTTGCGCGAAAAGAAACGCAATGTCCGCGATGCCCCTATGGTCAATGTTAGCCCAGCGAGGAAGAGCAGGTCGCCCAATGCGATGAGCGTCGAGTCAAAAAGGAAGAGCACGCCAAGGAAAAGGAAGGTGAAGCCTAGGAACATTAGACCCGTGCCTATCTTAGTATTGTCGGAGACCATTTTGTAATATCTTGTCACCTGATTGGGTTGTTTTGCTCGCCCCCGTCGACCCGTCCCCCGTCCCTCGTGTCTGTTTGGGCTCGTCTCTTTCCCCCCACGCCGCTCACCAACAGACGGTCCACGTCACCACCCCCTGGCGCGCGTCGCCCTACTACTGCTGTTGTCATGCCCACTGTTCATTTCATTCCCCGGTCTTCGTTAGGCCATCCATTGGCAGCAGCGACAGTTGACAATGCTGACGTCAACGTAGCAGTAGTCATCCCGCTATCGTCACTTCCGAGCACGAAGGAAATAGGCGAGGTGGGGTATAAATTTCGTAAACAGTTTGGCACAATGGGATGGTTTACTGGGACAGTTGTTGAAATTATCCCCAATGCAGAATCGGGATATGATAGACGGTGTGTCTACACTGAGGATGGGGATGTGGAAGATTTACGAATTGAGGATCTTGTCGAGCTTGCCAAATTAGACGATAATCAGAGCCAAAACGACTGTAGCGTGAAAGGGAGACAATCCCCTAAGGCGACTAATCATAAAGCTTCTTCGTCAGCCAAGAAGAAACAATGCAAGATGAAATCCAGGAAATATTCTGGAATATCACCTAGCCAACGAGAGCAAGTAGCGATGGCAACACTCGCTTCTTACTTGGAAGACTGTGGAGGTACGTTCCAAAATGTTCTCGAATCTGCATACGATTAATCAATTTCTCAACATCCTACACCGTGTTTTTATTTTCCAACACAGGGACAGTAAGGCAAAGTGATCAGTTCACGTGCAAGCTCACGCTCTACAAGAGACCCGACAGGAAAGAAAAATACAAACCAATTTTCTATTCAGCTGATAAAAAAAGGTTCCAGTCCATGGCCAGTGTTGCTCGATACCTCAACTTGTCCGTTCCATCAGTATCACTGCATCCCCCTTGTAAGAATATCTCTGGGGATAAGAAATTGAACGAACCAAATATGCATTTGGAGGCGAGTAAAGCAGTGATTGATACACAAAAGAGTAGGATAAACCAAGTGGTAGTGAGAGACAATGATACAAAGGAAATTGGCGAGGTTGGGTATAAATTTTGCAAACAATTCGGTACGATGGGGTGGTTCACTGGGACAGTCATTGATATACTCCCCAAATCATATCTTAGAAGGTGTGTCTACACTGAAGATGGTGAATTTGAAGATTTAAGAGTTGCGGATCTCATCCAGCTTGCAAAGTTAGACAAGAGGAGCCAAAATGTATGAACTGCAGGTCTTCTTTATATATATATATATATAAAGTGTTTCAGCACCTGCTACAGTGGCTGAAGGTCATAAGGATGCAGCCCTACCCCGATATCTGCTCTCTGGGTCCTGAGATTGGATGTTTTTGGTGTAGAAGGTGGAGTCTCTGTAGGAATATGACCACTACCAGCATATAAACAACATCAAACAAAACACCTTTTATATGTATTGACTGGATGTGATATGAGTATGAAGTTTGCGAGGGCCCCCAATCATCAAATCCCACAGCTATGCCCTTGTGTTTGTTGTACAGGGTTACCTACTACTGTTATGAACAACACAGCGGAGTTACATCCTTATGACTTATGACAGCCCATCACAGTAAAAGGTGCTAAAAAATTCTTATTATATATAGTGTGGAAGTGCAGTCCACTCTACAGTGATTCCCCACCTTAACCATGACATAGTGGTCAGATAGGTGTTATCATTGTGCCAAGTGACATGCTGGAACAGTGTTTAGTACAACCTTATGACCACTACGAGCATATAAACAACATCAAACACCTTTTACATGTATAGACTGGATGTGATATGAGTATGAAGTGGGTCCTTTGATTGTCCTACTAGGAAGCCTTGGTTCGTACCCCAACCTTACTTATCTTAATACGTAATTATCTATTTTGTGAGCGGATAGGGACTCCACATTGAGAATAGGAATTCACCACAGAGCCACGTAAATCAGGAGGGATATTTAAGTGTGTATAACCCTGCGCGGCGAAGCCCCGATCGGCTTGTCCAGTAAGTAAACACGTCCACACCCCCCCAGCATCATCATCATGGATGGTTTGTATACGGCGATCCTGCCGGCTGCGAGAGACGACGAGGTCTGTCCACCATCGTCGTCGTCTTCCTCCGCCGACGTCGCCACCTCATCTATTTTGCAGGACCCATCCGCTGCTGTGACTACAGCAACAATTACGAAACACCCGAGTCGGGTGAGTCTATCGCCCGACTTGATAGACTCGACCAAGTCGTCCAATGCATCCCTGTCGTCGATGGAGATGGCGTCGAGCGGCGTGCCTCCTCCTACCTCGGCCGCCACTACCGCTTCGGCCGGCGAGCCCCGCCGGACCTCCGGCCGCAAACGCACTTCCACGACGATGATTATCGATGGACACGTGGTCAAAACTTCCAACAACTACGTCGTTACCGGCGTTAATTACGTCCATGGCGCATACAAGGCCGACGAGCCGACGGTCAAGAAACCCGCGGCTTCTTTTCGTCCCGTAATTAAAGGGGACGCACCGCCGACGACGAAACAACCGAGGAAGGTTGCGGATCACGTAACGCGTCGATTGGCACATAATGAGGCAATACGCAAGCGCATGCAATTGGACGATAAGAAACGACTCGATTTCATGGCGGAGAATTGCGATGCATTAGGGCCATTCGTGGAGGACAAGGTCAAACGGCGCCTATCATCCCATCGAGCGTTGGGGGGTTGGGGGAAACGCGGAACTAAGGTAGGTACAACAGTGCCACTGGGGAGCCAACCCGACTCGGTCATTACTCCACTCCGGGACTACCAAATGATTGGTCTTGATTGGATGGTCAAGTTGCATAATCGTGGAGTGCCATTTATCCTCGGTGATGAGATGGGACTTGGGAAAACGCTACAAACGATATCTCTCATTGCTCATCTTAAGGAGAATGTAGAGGGCCATATTGGTCCGACGTTGGTCATCGTTCCTTTGTCGGTCTTGTATTCGTGGATCGCAGAGCTGAATAAGCATGCCCCGTCTCTAAAACACTTTCGATTCCATGCCAGTGATCCCAAGGAGAGGGAGGATCAGAAGCACATCATGATGCATGACATTATATCGTATGATGTCGTTGTTACGACATACGAAATGGCCAAGAACCCCGCCGTCGCGAGTCTAATAAGTAGCACGTACTTTAATCTTTGTGTGCTAGACGAGGGTCATGTTATTAAAAGCATGACAAGTCAAATTGCCGAGTCCGTGCGTAAAATCCACTGTCAGTGCAAGGTGATCCTCACTGGGACGCCAATGCAGAATAACTTGGTCGAGTTGTACGCGATATTGAATTACCTGTACCCCCAGTACTTCACGACGCCAACTTTATTCGAATCGGCATTTGATATTGGGCACAATCGCATCGATCCCGACATGTTGCTAAAAGCGAACAAATTGTTAAAGCTATTCATGATACGTAGATTGAAGGATGAGGTTGAGAAGTTAATGCCCAAGAAAATTGAAACGAAGATCCTGTGCCCACTCTCATCGTCGCAAGTCTTTTGGTATAAGGGATTTCTAATGAATGAGATTGAATCACTCGTTAGGCTAACAGAGGCTCAAGATGGAGATGGTGATCCTAACGCATCGGCGGGGAAGCATACCATGCTCCGTAATCTCATCATGCAGCTACGTAAGGCCTGTCTCCATCCTTACCTCTTTGATTTTGCCGAGCCAGATGCCAAGACGACCAGTGTCGAGGAATTGATTGCTACATCTGGCAAATTGGCCGTGCTTGACAAGTTACTACTTTCAATGTTCAAGAATGGTCATCGTACTTGCATATTCTCTCAGTTCACATCCATGCTTGATATACTCGAGGACTATTGTGCTCTACGAGGGTGGAGGTACTGCCGATTTGACGGATCGACGCCACGTGCACAGAGGAATCACATAATCAACCAATTCAATGCACCCGGCAGTCAAATATTCATCTTCCTCATGAGCACGAGGTCGGGCGGGTTGGGTATTAATTTGCAGACGGCTGATACCTGTATCCTTTACGATAGCGATTGGAATCCGCAACCTGATTTACAGGCCATGGCACGTGTCCATCGAATTGGCCAGACTAAGACCGTTCATGTATATCGACTGTTGAGTGCTGGGACTGTGGAGGAGCGGATTGTAGAACGAGCCGAGAAGAAGCTATACCTTGATCAAATGGTTAATCGTGGCACTAGCAATCGAGATATGGAAGATGCGGGCCTGTCTACGTCCGAGCTACTTGCGTCATTGAAATTCGGATCAAATGCCGTCTTCTCATCTTCGAATGACCTGCCTACCGATTCTGACATTGAGAAGGTGACCAATCGCAATCGTAGTGAGGACTGCTCTGATGGCAATCTAAAGGGGGGAGCAACTCAGACTGCGAGTGGTTTTGATAAGAATAAGGAGCTCACCGATACGCGTCAATTCTGTGGTGTGGACTTTCGCAAGCTCAGGGAGGAGAAGGAGGCACGTGAGAAAGAACACTATCACGGCAAGTCGCTTCCGAACGGGAAGGGGAAGCTCCTGGACAAACTCAAGCAGCATTGGAAAATTATGCAGACGGGAGAGAGCATTGACGAAATGGGCAAGGGTAAGAGAGATAGGAAGAGTCGTCTCATTCAGGTCAAGAGTGATGGATCAGGGCTTGGTCCATTCGCCTCCGTCCTACGTATGAACGACTATGATTTGCAGAGTGGTGAGCCATCGTCATGGGGGAGGGAAACAAAGAAAATTGTCACTGTCGAACTTAAGAGGACCGTACATAAATTCATCAACCAGGACTTCTGCCAAATCTGCGGCGATGGTGGCATGTTAATCGAATGTCCGCGGTGCCCCGTGAGCGTCCACGCCATCTGCTGTGGGCTGAAGGTTCATGAGTTCCAGAGCTGTACTCATCATCATTGCGTCGAGTGTGGTAAGAGCGCTGGTGGGGCTGGAGGACTGATCTATCGCTGTCAGAGCTGTCCCAACGCCTACTGTCCAGACTGCATGCCGAAGGAAGGACCACATCGTTACCTTGGTATGAATGTGCCTCGCTTTGAGAAGCTTGACTTTCAAGGCAATCGTCTGTATTACTACATTCACTGCAGTGAACAGTGCGAGGAGGTGGCCAGAGTTGAGTTTGGCTTTCGTGTGGACAACCTCAAGCCCAAACTCCCACCGAGCATGGACGTTACCTTTGCATTTGGGAAAGATGCATTGGACGTTAAGGATCTGGCCAAGAAGTTTAAAGAAGTTGCCGAGGTGAAGCTATCGGCAGTCGCGTCGCCTAATCGCACCCGGCCACCCGGTTCCGCCTACGGCGCATCCTCCCCTCGTAAACGAACACCTACGGCGAAGGCCATGGGGAAGGGTGGAGTGGTCGATTTGAGTGATGTTATTGATACACGACCGTCGACTCAAGGTAAACGAGGTAGGCCGCCTGGTTCGAAGAATAAATCACCAAAGAAGAAGCAGGTTGGTGGGACTGCGGAAAGTAATCGAGGGGTAGACAGCACGCATGTCATGGGTGGTCAACAGGTTCTAACTTCCTTCTTTACTGCGGCGACGGCGTCAGCGGCCTCATCCAAGACGACAATGATGAAGGATGGTGATGGTGAGCTGAAGAAGTCCGCTGATGACGCGTATGATGTCAAATTAATGGACATTTGAACGAGATGGGTCATTTACCATTATTTTCATTCGGTTCTTTTTGTTAGTGTGGGGTACTAGTTGCTAGGTGGTGTTATTCGTAAACGTTTGTTACAGCTTTTTCATGTTGAGAGACTTAAATTACCCATGAAGTTACAAATTTGCATCATGTTTTTTATACGAGAGCAGCAAAGATACAGCGTTGTTTAGTTTCCCTCGTCTTCCGCCCACTCGCTGTATTTTACCCAGACGTGAATAACCGTCACTTGGTGGCGCTTGGTGTGCTAGCTTGAAAAGGAAGCCTTTGGGGGATCCAGAACGCTATGGCGCGAAGAACTTCTCAAGACCCTCACCGGCGATGTTGTTGTCATGAACGACGACGTTGGAATTCTCCGATTACTTCGGGACGATATGAATAATACCAGCGGCAGCAGTGCAGAGGAATTTAATGACGTGGCCACCTCGCCTCCGGGTGGTCGGGTGCCAATAATTTCCAATGCCAACGGTCAATGGAATGGAGGACCATCCGGCATTACCCTCCAGGCGATTGGACTCACATTGGGCGGAGGACTATGTGTCTCATTTTTAAGTATAGTAGCGTTTGGTTTGGCGGTCATGGCACGGAATGCCACGATCGCACCACGATGTGCGACCAGGCATCCAAATACGATATGGCGTAGTTGGAAAGATATGTATGGCGAGAATAAAAATGACGATGATGACGATGACGATGATGACGGGGAAAGGAAGAAGAGAAGACGGACAATACGGGACCGAGCTTTTTCTCCATTGTCATTCATGCCCAGAGATCTAAAACAATCATTAACTCCCAAATTAGCACAAGAAGAAGAACAACAAAATGATTCCCAAAATAATATCAATGAAAAATCAAAGAGGAAGCATGAAAAACATGCACAAGATCGTGGTAATCCATTCTTGGGATGGATACCCTGGACACTCCATCTAAGTTATGATCGAATGTTACGTGGCATACCGGGCACCGGCACACGTGATGGTGGCATGGGTGGAAAGTTGTTAGGAGTGAATTTAGATGCTATTGTTTTATTTCGGTATCATGGTACGTATTTGTCCGTTTCAATCTCTCTACCATGAAAGAGAGTCTTCTTCCCACTCTCTCTCTCTCCCCGTTTGAATTCCCTCACTCACCCCCCTTATATACTATCTATAAAGCACTATGTCTACGTGTAACGGCCGTGGTCACTGTTATTAGCATATGCATTATACTACCCCTGAACATGTCCGCATGTGATGGTAAGCTTTGTGATCCGAATCTTACCGACTACGGTCGGACGACTATTGCCAACATAGTTAACAATATGGCCCAGGAGACATTGCCAAACGGTATGTTGGCAAAGTTTAACATCTTTTCAACCATATTCTGGACAGAGGAGTCATTACCGCATTTGATGCGACTGTACATTATATCCATGTGTTCATGGTATATTACCTACTTTGCACTACGGAGTATACGGCGAGAATGGAGAGAGAATTTGGTGCTGAGGAGAGTTTATTACCTTGAGGCTGATCATTATGGGAATAGACAGACTGAGTTGGATAGGACTGTGAATCGACAGTACGATGAGGGGATGGCGGATGATAATAATAATAATAATGACGGGGGCGAGGGAGGGATTGAGCATCTCAGTGGGATCCAAGACGAATATGGCAAGACTAGAGATCCATGGATGCCCAATCCTGAGTTTCGAGATACTGTCCCCAGCGTCGAGCTGTACTCTGTCCTCGTGGGTGGTTTGCCATCTCTCCCTGATGAGGTCGTGAATTCGAAAGATGTCAAGACTGCACTTGGATTTTCGAATCAGGCAACTATTGACTGGCAATTGGCCGTAGCAACGACGTTCTTTGATCATTGCGTGCCCAATCAACCTGGATTTAGCTCAAGCGTCGTAGCCGTGACGATCCTTCCAGGTGCACCAGAGCTTGCGAAGGCATGGAGAAAGTGGTACTGTGCCGCGGCGACGTTGAGGAGGTTACGGTTTATACGACAGGTGATAAAAGAAAAACGGCACTATGATATCGACGATGTCGAATCTAATGAATCCCCTCGTGGATCCAAACGCGTGGTTCTGGTGGGCAGCGCATCCCCTGGCGAACAACCGTCCTCGTCATCACCAAGAGTTGCCTTCCTCGATGAAGATTCGTCGCCCGGATCGTCGCATCATCGTGAGGTTTACGGAACGGCCGAAAACACTGCAGATGTAGATCATGTCATTTTTAGTTCCTTAAATTACGGTCATGAGCAGCAGGCTGTATATTCCAGGGAAATGGCACAAGGGGCTGCTGCGTGTTGTCCAAATGGCTGTGGTGAGGGACGTGTAAGGAGGCTGCCAATAGACAGACTGTTGGAAATGGAAGACGATACCATCGTTCGATTAGAAAAGGCACAATATGAATTGCAATGTGCTCAAATGAAAGCGGCAGTTTCTATTGTTGACTGGGGGGACAAAACGGATTGGAGAACGTCAAAAGAAGGAGAGAACTTAAGCAATATTGATACTCCAGAATTGCCAACGGTGAATGGACATGAACAGCCTCAATCTGCACCTCCTATCATCAACGCGATGAATGGCAACGGGTTGAATGGCAAAGGATCTATTTTACCTTCAAATTCCCCCGTCTCCCTTTCCAGCATGGCACGTGTGGGGGGAAAGGGGGCGTTGTCACCATCCCGTGGACCAATCTCTCCTTTGTTCGTCGTAAACGAAACTGTTCGACACGATTCAATTTTGAATGGTAGCGAAAGTGGTTCTGATAGAACTCCCTCACGTCAATCGAACGTAGCTATTCGTAGATTGACCCCTATTGTATCTCCTGTCCCTGGAGCTACCTCCTTATTGCGTATGAACTCTGAGGGACGGTTCTTATTCAATAATGCTATAAATGGCGACGATGACGAGTCTATACGAAATACAGTGAATTCAGGAGAAAATTTTCTCAGACGTAGAGCAAACACTGCACAATCTGCCCTGACTGATGGTGGTCAAGCGTCTGAGAGGTCAAGCAATCAGTGGGAACAAGTCAATTCAATTTTGAAGACAACTGACGACGTCGCTCCGAATGAAGAGATCGAAACCGGTGTTTGGGTTAAGCCAACTTTTTCATTCAAGTCGTTCGCGTCCTCAGTTAAGTCTGATATTCTGTTGAAGATGAATGCAGCAGTAAAATGGACGAAAGGAAAGACTGACCCATTGACATCAAAAGTTGCTAAGTCATCAACATATGCTGTCGTAACATTCTCGTCTCGCCAAGCTGCAGTTGCAGCTAGACATTGTCTTGCTGACGGTCGAGGTGTCAACAGGTGGCTTTCTGCTGAAACGGTCCCAGTTCCACCACTTGCCGATGCAGCTCCACTGGATATTATCACATGCCGAGGATGCTGCCGCCCAGTTACCTTAAACGTCAATGAGAATCAGTTGATGGTAAGGCGGTATCTCGCATTGACATCATTAGCGTGCATCTATATTTTTTATACCATCCCCATTTCATTGGCACAGAGTCTAGTTTCACCAAAGAATCTAGGTGAATTGCCTCTTTTCCAGAAGTGGATGAATGAATACAGTTTCCTTTCTGCGGATATCTTGTCGGGGTTAGTGACTGCGTTACTGTATACACTTTTCTTTGCACTGTGTCCCGTGATGTTTAAAGCGATCGCCAACTCCGGATCACACGCTACATCCGTTCAAGAGGCGGAGAAGTACGCGTTGAAGTACTACTGGTACTTTATGCTTGTGACGGCATTTTGCTTTACTGGGCTTGCTGATGCAGTGACAAAGATTTGGGAAAGCAGGTGAGTTCCATTTGAAGTGATTCGGCAAATCTCCTTCAATCATGCATCCTTACATTGCCTTTTCCAGTTTCGATGATATTGATGAAACTATTGAAGACCTCGTTAAGAAAATTGCGTCATGGACTCCGTTGACCACTGCTGCGACGTGGCTTAATTGGATCATTGTCCGAACGACAGTAAGTTTGACTACACATCGAGTATCAACACTTTTTCCCACCTTTCACTCATCCTTTTAACATCGTTATTGTTCTATCAGATGACATTGCCGCTACAGTATTTGTTACAAATCAACACATTCGTTTTCAGCTGTCTTGGATGGAAATGTTGCGCGAGATGTGTTATGGGTGGAGGACCAGGAGGACCAATACCCTATCGAATTTATGTCGATGGAGGTGTTGTGTTTTTGTGTGTCGTGGCGCTTGCTCCACAGTCGCCACTAGTTGCACCAGTCGCTCTTTTGTATTATTTCTTTTGCGTACCGCTGTGGAGGAGGAATTGTATCTTCATGTATCGTCCAAAGTTCGACTCTGGTGGAGAACGTTGGCCTTTTCTCTCTGATATGCTTATCACATCGATCTTCATGGGACAATTTCTCCTCACTCTGCAAATGGTTCTGGCGGATGCATACGGCCCCGCATTATTTTCGTCTATCCCCGCTTTGCCGACGTATCTTTATCGCAACTTCCTTATTAGCTGCTTTCGAAGAGCCTACGATGACGCTGGACTATTACAAACATCTTTGCTTGATGGCTGGGATAATGCCATTCCAACTTCGCTGGAGAAACGGGAAGAATTTAGACGGTTTTTGGTCGATGCCCACAAGGCTGCTTACATCCCAGTATGCATAGCTGGTGGAGCGACGAATATCCTCACCGCGGAGCCTGCAGTTGTAATACCAAGCGAGAATGATGACATGCTTGGTTATGATGATGTAGATGATAACTTTGGGGGTGAAGAGGGTCCTCCATCGCCCCAACTCTCAGATCCTTCACATAAGGACCTATCCTATTGGAGTAACGGTGAAGGTGACATCTCTAACCTGCCGCAGGCCTACTCTCCAGCAACAACACCAATTAATCAGCATGGGGTTTGCATGAGACGAACTGTGACTTTTGGTCCGGCCCTCCCACTACCCTCCCCGGCATCACCAGCTGAATCTCATTGCTCCGAATCGCCTGCAACTAAAATGTGGAGAAAAATACAAGACTCTGCATCGGCGTCCGCTGATCCTGTACAGGAATGCAATCAATCTTAAAGGTTTTGTTTGATAAAATAAGAGTTATTGTAACAAAAACTAACACTATGAGAGAAGGCGGCGTCCATCTCTAACTTCTAAAGGCCTCAAAGAATACATCATAAATAAACAATTCACTCCAGATGAACAACTCCTAGATCCTCTGAAGACACAATGTGAGCAAACAAAAGCGCATCCGACTGAGAGAGTATGCCCATCCACTTTTCTTCCTGCTTATTGATTCCATCACTGATTCCTTCGTTGAGGGATCGTTGCTGCTGTTGACCACCTTCCCCCTTCTGGTTGCTCGCATCAACCCACCATGGCTTTGCACCTGTAGTCCAATGTACGAAAGCCCTGCTCCACAAATCATGCAAACTGACGATAAATTCTACCGCACGTTCGTCTGAACTCGCACCCCACTGTGCAGCCTCACCGTAAACATCACATCGGAACAGTCTCGACTCCTCTTCGCGCAGTGAATGAACAACAAGTGACGAATCGAGTGTCGGCTCAAGTCCGCCTCCGAGGATATCCCCCCGCAGTGCAAATCGGATCATGTTGTACGCGTGTGATTGAATGACGTCATTCGTTGGTGGACGGGTGTAAGTGTCGATGCAGGATGCACCACGCTGGGCGGGGTCGCATGCAGGTCGTTTCGACGCTATCATCAATGCAGAGCTGCTGCCACTAAATGGAATTGCTGATCCATCCTCGGAGGATATGGGCGGGACTGGACCACTTTCCATCCTCTTGAGGACGGTGGATAGGTTCTTTACCAGCACCGTTGGCGCAGCGTACACGGCAAAACGGACAGAGGATCCAAAGAACCGTCCCGGAGACACCTTAGGCAAATACTCAAGAGCGAACGTGCCATCAAAGGCATGCAACCACATCGAGTTGGTATCCGATGACGATGGCGTAGGCACGGGCAATACCGTCCAGAACCCGTGACGCAACAACGGGGGCAATGCTTCACCACTCCCGTCAACCTCCTCGTCTAGGTATTCCTCGCCTTCTGATCTCAGCCGCTCTACTAGTGGACTGAATTCCGACACGAAAGCCACGTTACATCTTGCCTGTGTGCGCTTACCGACATCTTCTGGCAGACCAGCACCGACGAAAGGCAGGTAGTCCGTGGACGTCGCCGAAATAGCACTCGGAATCTGTTCAGCGTTATCGTCAAGCAGTACCGTGTATAGGACGGCATCACAGCCGGTAGTGACAACCTTGGACAATTGTGAGATGTCATCCCACGCCGATGGGGTGCATCGATCGAGACGTCGACACTCTGACGCACAAGGGAATGTCAATGCATCACGGAGACACTCGCGGTCTAGGGGCGAGCATTCTCCTTCTTCATCTTCATCGCCACCCTCTTCAGTAGAGATCACCTTGCGTCGTCGTGACGTGGCCAATGATTTGGAAATCTTATTATCAATGCCACGAAATTCGAACGATTGCTGAACATTCGGATTGCGTCCGTACGGGAATGTCCGATCACGATGCCACGTGAGGGTATGCGCCAGTCCTTCCTCGAGCGTAAATTGTGATTTAAATCCTAACAATGCTCCCGAGAGGTCAGTCGATGCAATGGACTTCGTAGGACGGCGTTCTGGGGATGTCCGACTGGCACTAAGAGCCTTTGGAAAGTGTCGTGACAATTCAACTTTCAATTGCTGTAGCGAATATCCATTACCGGTACCAACGTTGAACACAACCGGTGGAGGATTGGGTCCCGGAGGACGATATTGCATTGCTCCCAAGATGGCATCGACGGCATCATCGACAAATACATAATCATTTATGTCAGACTCATGATGCATATTCGAAATTCCCCCCTCATCACCAACGTCTTCGTCGTCGTAACCACCAACACTCGGTATATTCTGAGCGAGGATACGCTCAGCTAAATCAAAGATTTGTGTTCCTGGAGCATTCCACGGACCGTAAACATTAAAGAAACGCAATCCTACGCTATATATTCCATGAGTGGAATGATATGCTGATGCCAAAACCTCATCAATAAGCTTGGCGGTACCGTGTAAGGACGATGGGGTTGTAATGGGCAAGTCCTCACGGAAGGGGGGTGGATTGGGCTCCTTTTGCCCATTTTCAACGTTGGGGTTAGCATATGACGGGGTAATTCGGTCATATACCTCATGAGAAGACGCGTAGACGAAATGCGGCAATTTGGCAGCGCCCCCTACACCACCGTCATTGTTGTTGGCCGCTGCTGCAGCCCTCTCAATCATAAGGCGCATCTCCTCAAGTAATCCCTCCATCCGACCCGTCTTGACCGAGTCCTTGTTTCGTGGTACAGCCTGATTCTGGGCATGAAGTGGCACATCTAAAAACACACAAGAGTTTGGTATTATGTCAAAGAATAGCGTTAGAAATGATGAGAAATATTATACACGTCGTTTCAAAAAGGTTAATAGCCCAGGCAAGCTAGCAGCATCATCAGCCAAAAAATCTTATCGTCAGCTGTGAGAATCCGAATATAATGTTCGATATATCCCTTGACTGGGTAATAAAACCCCCTCTCTCTCTGAATTCTATCAAAAATTATAGAATGGTTATATTGATATTGATCAAAAATCTACAAAAAAAACTCACCTGCCAAATGCACCACGTGAGTAATGTCTGGATGACTTTGGAATATCCCCTCTAAAAGAGGTATCTCCCCAAAGTCAAAGAATTCAGGTATACTCGGTCGCATATCGGCACGATAGAATCGCGTCGCTTCTGCATTATCCACATTGTTACTGCCGTTACTAGCCCCTTGTTGTTCCTTTTTTTCATCGACCAATGCTGCTGCCGTCTGTGGGTGTTGTTGATTATACTTACGATTGGCACTGGTCAATTCATAAAATATACGAAAGGCACGCTGTCGTTTCATTTCGAATTGTCCTAATCCATCCTCGCTTAATATTTCATATATCGCCTTCTTCCTTTGACTATCGTCCAATGTCGTACTACTACCGCCCTCCTTGGGCGGTGGAGGAGGGACGAATGCCGACTCATTCTCGCTGTCTATGCCTAAATCGTCGACTAATAGTAATTTGTGTACATTGTAGGTCCGTAGGAGTGCCAATGCTAATTCGGACCCGATGAAGCCTGCTGCACCGGTAATTAGTACTACCGAATCAGATGTTATTGCTGGATCATTGTGAGTGTCATCATTGTTGTTGTTGTTGTTCGAGGAGGAGGATGCCGAGGAGGCGGATGCACCTTGATTGTTGTCATTGTCGTTGGTCCCCAAAAACGATGACGACGAAGATTGTCCGACTTTGCCATCCTCATCGGCTGCGGCATGTGCTGCTGCAAGTCTTCCCTTCTTGTTACCTCCTCCTCCTCCTCCTCTTTCGACAGCAGCAGCAGCAGCGGCAGCGGTGGACTCTCTCTCCCCACTGGCAGCTTCGGATACATCATCGTCGTTGGTCGACTCCGCCGCCTGAGCTGACGATGATTCTTTTGACGATGCGGCATTGTTGTCATTGGCAGTTACCACGGCTGTTGTTGTTGTTAAGGTGACAACGATTGTTAGCAGTGCCAGTAGCACCGCAAGGCGAGTCAAGGGCACGACGGACCTCCGCCTCCTCATCGGTTAGGTGTGGTGTTGGGTGTTAAAACGAATTTGGCGCGTTATCTCATCTCCAGAAAAGACAAGGTGTTTGCGTGGAGATGATAGATGATGCCACACGCGGCTGGCCTAGCGCTCAACCTCGTCGGTTGTCGCTTCGGCGACTGCTCTCCCAACAACCATCAACACCTCAGTCGTCGTCGACGCGAGCAGCAGCAGTCGAAAGATGAAAAGAATTGCAAGCACAACAATGACAATGACGAGGACGACAATATCAACTTGGACGACGTCGATGGTCGGCCTCGATGTTCGCTCGATGACCATCATTTACCATCACCACCACCCCCCTCGCCAATGGGGATGACGTACCGTCACGAGGGATTGTCCATCGGACGTGACTTTCTTCGTTTTCATGGCTCGACGGTGAGTCACCGACTAAGCGCCGATGATCTAAATGTGGAAACGTGTTTGGGACGGGGAACATGCAGCAGCGTTTGGAGGGCACGACGACGATCATCATCATGTAGACAACAGCAACGTAATACGGTGGAAATTGTCGAAAAAGAGCGTGAGGAGGAAGAGGATGACGATGACGAATACTTCGCGCTCAAGCTATTCTCACTCCGCGATCCCAATCAACGGACCATGCTCGTACGTGAATTGACATTGCTATGCACATTCCGGTGTGATTGTTTAGTACAGATGAAAGGTGCATTTCTAGATTTGGTTAACAAAGACAATGGTAACGAGGTTAGAAGCGATGGAGGAGATGTTGCTGCAAGTAGTAGGGAAGGATCATCATTGTCGTCGTCATCGGGTAATACAGTCACGCTAGTGTTGGAGTACATGGACCGGGGGAGCCTCGCCGATCTGATCTTCGCCGCCAAAGTAGAAAGTGGAGCATCAACAATGATACCAGAATATGCTATCGCGGCAATGGCCTATCAAATATTATGGGGATTGAGCTACTTGCATTATGAGGGTGTGTTGCATCGAGATATCAAACCGGCGAATGTACTGGTATCGTCATCGGGACGTGTGAAGCTTGCCGACTTTGGTATAGTTTCCAGACAAAAACAATTACTACGACGGTCGGGTGATGATGACGATGATGGCACAATAATGAATCGCACCGTCATCGGAACGACACGGTACATGTCACCCGAACGACTACGAGGAGAAACTTACAAGAGATCGAGTGACGTTTGGAGCGTCGGTCTGGTACTCTTAGAGATTGTGAGGGGAGGTGTTAGTCCATTCGAGGATGTCACGTCTGTCGTTGAGCTAGTTCAAACATTGGACGAATGTAGAATGAACGACTTTATCCCTAAGTCAACCAGCAATGGTCTGCGTGAAATACTCGTTGGTAGTCTAGACCATTGTCCTCATAAACGCATTCCAGCCTCGATCCTTCTTTTGTCACCCTGGTTTCAGTCTCACAACATACATGGCGTGCAAGATGCTTCATCCTTAATGATGGTGTACTTGGATGATATGAAGTAATGGTGATACTCATTCCTGGTCAATCAATGGGGACTTCTTTGCCAAGCTTGCTAGAAGGATGAATATAGCTGCGGCATCGCTGCTGAGCAATTTTAGTTGCCATGTTAGAAAGTATAGAAATATTTGCTAATGAATCTAAGCTAATTCAATTACTAATTTTTATCTATACCTACACTTGCATTTCCTGCCACAATCTTTGTTTCATGTTGGCAATCACTGATAAATTTCCACTTAACATCCATCTTCCAAACTTTCTTCGTAGTTGGCTACGATCACTAAATTCTTCACCAGACTATTCCCACCTTCCATCTTCCATCCATCCTCATTTGAACATTTAAACACAATTTATTGGTTCTCAAGTGAAAGCATTCGATTTAAGTACGAATGTTCTTCCTGTCTCCAGTGGGGTAGTACTGATTGTCTGCGACGAAATCATCCTTCACAAGTTCGCGAGAGCCATGAGCGTGAAGATCATCAGACATGTCATCACGCTGCATCTTCATATCGTAGCATAGCTTGTCAAAGCTTGATGCCGAGAT
>Ga0247831_1004548_pt1 | contig 18349 bp, 15 predicted proteins | sample LaCruzMarch2015__9_FD_192406 | JGI IMG/M metagenome (GOLD analysis project Ga0247831, IMG submission 192406) | Freshwater microbial communities from meromictic Lake La Cruz, Castile-La Mancha, Spain - LaCruzMarch2015_1m | ecosystem: Environmental > Aquatic > Freshwater > Lake | place: Spain... | reverse complement strand
CCCCGATGGAGGATGATGGACGAAGGTGAGAGATGAGCATACCATTACATACCTTACTCTTCTCGGAGAGTACCATTAAGTGTGTGAATTTACGATTGGCCCCGAAGGTACATATTTCTTTCACTGAGTAGGACTTACGAGGATAGTAGTACAGTTGAGGGATGAACCTCATTAGATCCGAAATGAAGTGGAATAATTCTCCCGATGGACATGGACGTGTCGTTAGCAGTATCTTCGGACGGAGTGTGTCGGTAAAGTACGCAGCAAATTCATCCTCGGCCTCATCGGCCAATACCTCTTCATCATCGTGCTGAACCGTCGTAGTTTCTGTCTCACGTGTATTGTCTAATGTACGAGGTATTGAACGTTTTGGCGTGGCATCGACACCTAAAGCCACGGCCTCTTTCTCACGTTGGATCCGTGTTTGACGTTTCTGTGCCTTCTTCTCAAGGAGATACTTGCCATACATTTCAGACCGCTTTAGCTTATTCTTAATGTGACCAGGATTGTGCGTCGTTGGTCGTTTCACACGGGCCATATTCCCCGGCTTCTTGCCCTGGAGACTGGCATGACCACCCTTTGGCTTGGATGGAGCCATGGGGATGAATCTTCACGTTGTTGGTGATGCTCGAGGACACGAGGAGAGAAAATAATGGTTGGTTTGCTTTCGCGCCAAATCAGGTCCGAGAAGTCGTTCCGTATCCGTCATTGTTTTGACGGGTCTGTACCATAGTGCTGTATCGATCTACCGTGTTGCCTCCGAGATACCTTTCTATTCTGCCACTACTTCATCCAATAACTTCAGAATGTCTCTACCAGACGGAGCTTTCCCTCGAGTCAACGCCGCCATGATCCAATCGGGCAAGTTTCTTGATATGATAGCAAGTGTCGTTGGTATGCCAGTAAGTTTCGATGGTGACTCGACAGTAGAATTTGAATGTGTCGATGGTGGACGTGTACCAGTATTAGTATCACCGGAATTTATATTTGTCCCTGGTAAGGTAATGGAAATTATGGGTGCTGTACAGGCGGATAATTCTATTCAGGTACGTTTTTACACACGTGTTTGTTATCTACTGTGCACGGTGCACAATGATGTTTTATGTTATTTCGTTACATGTGACATTGTGAATATTTTAGGGAACCCCCGTCGACCTAATCAATACGTCCTTCATACAATAAATGCACCTCGGTTACTTACACTTTCTACAGTACTTTATTTCCCGTGACTTAGGTGAAGGATTCGACTTTGCGAACTACAATCAATTAATATCGAACGTTTTGACCAATCCAAAGTATGACGATTTATTCGGTATTCTTGGCTAAATATAATGCGAGGGCGTGGTCGATGTGTAAATTTCTTAATTTGGTGTCTCGTTTAAGAATGATATTATAACGCCATAACTTTCATATGATATTGTGTTTCCAAATACAACAATACTTGGCCACACTACTCTCTTCTTTTGTGTTGATATTACTCTTTTAGGTTCGGTACATATACATTAGAAGCATCAATCTAAAATAATTACTGAATAGCGAACCTTATCAGTGATAACATGGTATCTTTTCCCCTCAAATCAGGAAGGTGGAAGGGTGGGCACAATACATATCCCTTGTTTGATCAAACTCAATGGGCAAGTGAAAGTGTCCCTAATAAGAATTGATTGAGCACACAGTATAGTTTGAAGAATGGAGCAGTACTACTATGTTTTTAGATTTAGAATGGTTTTGATAATATGTCAAGAACTAATGAATTGATGATGTAGTAAGTTTGTCATCACAATCCAAAATCAAATAAGAAGAACCATCATTTTCAAGCCAAGGTATTCAGGAGGCCCATTTCAAGGCTAAAAAATATATACCTTCCCGTAGATCTGGAAAATGTATAACAAAGGAGAGAGCTGAATAGAATGAATAGGAGGTCCCAAGGTTAACTTCAGGGGGAATTTACCAACCACCTCCTCCACCACCTCCTCCACCACGGCGGTCGTTTCCATAACCGCCTCCACCACCACCACCACCACCTTCAGATAAAATTCATAGGACGGGTATGAAGACAAGAATACGTGAGTATATGCGAGGTGTTATTGCATCTAACAAAAGGGATGAAAATGGAAAAGTATGAGACCACGACGACGACCAACATACCTCCGTATCCTCCACCACCACCACCGCCACGGTCATCCCTGCGCTGCCTAGGGGTACCATCCCCGTTACCAGTTACATTGGACGCGCTCCACTTCTGCTTGGCATCATCGAACGCGGTGTCGTACGTGACAGTCTCGCCTTCATTGAGAGACTTGAAACCCTCGGTATTAATGGCCGAGAAGTGGACAAAGACATCCTCTCCACCGCCCTCGGGGGTAATGAAGCCGAATCCCTTGTCACTGAAAAACTTGACGGTTCCTTTGTTCGCCATGGTAGAAAAATGAGACTATGATGTGATCCTATTCAGGAATTATGAGGCTCGTGGCAGGTTTCATTGGACGTGGGGTTAGGAGGTCCGGCCGTCTGTGCGCCGTGGGGGGATGGAGGGTCACCAATTCATCGGGAAAAGTTGAAGTCCAACCACCCCTCATTCAAGGAGAACATCATCATGAGCGCCACGGGCAAGGTTAAATTCTTCAGCGACAAGGGCTTCGGCTTCATCACCCCCGATGATGGGAGTGAGGATGTCTTCGTCCACTTCTCGGCCATCAACAAGGAGGGTTTCAAGTCGTTGAATGAGGAAGAGACTGTCACGTACGACCGTGTCTTTGATGATCAGAAGCAAAAGTACAGTGCGACGAATGTGACGGGTAATGGTGATGGCAAGATGAGGCAGCGTAGGGATGATCGTGGCGGTGGAGGTGGACGTGGTATGTTGTATTGTTTCGTCTACGTGTGTTTTTTATCGAGCGCAATATATATTGTCGTGTCTGTCCCCTCACTCGTGAACCAATTGCCTTTGACTCCTCATTCATTGATGTAGGCGGTGGAGGGGGATATGACCGTGGTGGTGGAGGAGGTGGGTATGGAGGAGGAGGTGGCTGGTAAGCTGCTTTCGTCGCGCCTGTGCGATGGACTTCTATCTTAGATAGGAGGTCGTCTTTGTTTTTTCTTAGGTGTCAATTGCTTGCTTAATTTCGGCATTGGCTTCAAAAGATGGTTCCTACGCTCTACTGCTCTACAAAACATGATATTCTGATAGTGATGACATACCATTCATTCGCTTTTCAAATTTGTAATATAGACGTTCTAACAAGTTCTAACTAGTAATACCTGAAGCTGCCAATATTATGTACTTGAATAGTTGCTGGTTGATTGTATTTTGCATCATGATGCCTCATTATTTCAGCACCATCACCATGACGACGGATTGGCAATAATTCTATGGAAAATAAATGTCTGTCTGATACTAATTGATACCAAAGCTAGTCTTCAGTTCTACGCTACGAAGGAGCTTATAAATTGGCTGCTGCCCTTGTACCCCGTGGGATTTGAGTACAATTAAATGTGAGGTTTGCTGCAAGTTGTTCGACGGATGCGAGGTGATCACAATGGTTACGCAATCATTAATTTATTATGCGTAAATAGATGATATATGTAGCTAAGTTTTACAACAGCACCATCCGTATCATCACAGGAATCACTTCATTCATGTATACCCACAATTTTTGCCTACTCCGCTGGCTCAGATGCTGCTGCCTTCCCTTCACCCCCCCTTCCCCCACGCCCACCACGCCCACCACGCCCAGCACCACGATCATTCCTGCGTCGCTGACGACGTTTACCATCCCCATTACCAGTCACATTGGTAGCGCTCCACTTTTTCTTATCGTCATCGAAATTCGCATCGTACGTGACAGTCTCACCTTCATTCAGAGTCTTAAATCCCTCTTTGTTAATAACAGAAAAGTGAACATAGACATCATCGCTGCCGTCCTCTGGGATGATATATCCGAATCCCTTATCGCTGAAAAATTTGATGGTGCCTTTGTTTGCCATCTTGCGTATGTTCTCAAGCGGGTTGATCTTTAGGTGGAATTTCCTAACCGTGCATAATAACAACGAGAGAGGGTTGGAAACGCTAGCGAGAATTGCAAACACAGTTAACACGTTCCGTCAACACCAATTATCTCACCTACTGGCGAGTAATCTCCATCGCGGTACGATACGGCCACCTAAAAAATATCGTGCGGTCGTCCAGTGAAAACCACTTGTTTTACCACTGAAGAAAGTTGCGTGATGGTTCTTCCTAGGAAAAGAGGCAAAGATACACTCATACCCCCCCTACACCCATAACAACTTGCAGTGAGGTGCAATTCAAGCATTTGCCTTTTGGTGAGGTGTGAGAAAAGCAATTCAGCATATTGGTGAGGTGCAGTAAAAGCGTGTTCAAAAAGGGGCTCTTTGGTGAGGTATCTGAAACACAAAAGATTTGGTCAGGTGATGGGAGAGTTTGAGCCTACCCCTCGTTCTGCGAATTCAGGGAAGCACTTTTTAAGATTTTTCAGGCATTTTGGTGAGGTGATGACACAGAAAGATATAGGATGAGGTGCCAGGGAAGCTACAAAATATTTGATAAGCAAATGGACGAGATTAATTAACGGATTAAAAAGAAGGACGTTCACCAGGATGCCTTTTCATTCTTCTTTTTCCACGAGATAACTTGTCCTTCAACTTCTAATTTATGTTTTCGCTGACTATCACACACCCTCCCCCAATTGTCATGATTTGACTTGTAATCTTAGAGCTCACAAAAACGCTATTCTTGGGCTCATCTTTTTTACTGACATATATTCTTTTTACCTTCACATGGGGGCTAGGAACTATTACACCCAACTAGTCGCTCTTAGTTTTCTTTGCATATAACTGTTTTACTTTTTTCCTTGATGGGACCTTGTTTTTCATCACACGCGAGTTTAGTGTTGGAGAAACGTCTTGCCGTTTGTGTCCATGAACACCCAAAGCGTGGAGCAGTTTTACTTGCACAGGTTTCAGCTCAATCGAGCGGTTGACACTATACGTATGCATCAGGTCTTGCTGCTGCAATACCCATCTTTTCAGAGGCATGTCTGGGTATTCATTGGGTAATTTGCAGTGACCCATACGAGCTTTGAATATCAAGAGTCGTTCATAGTAGTGCAACCACAAGAACATCGAGCGATCAACTTCTACTTTCTCTGCCTTGGACCCATCGTTACTACTGGTGGTGGAGATGTATTGTATCACAGAATGTGAATAAAGCAGTACGTTTGAGCCTTTGCCTTTAATGAGATTGTCGATTTCTGAAAGTAAAGCCTTGCCGCGTTTCTCTGACATACCAGTGTGGTGAAAGGATTAGATTAGATTAGTAGAATCATACAAAGCAACAAAAAATTCATTGTTCGACAAGGCCATAACTCACCCATAAACCACACATACAAGTCCTCATCATCACTTGCCAGAAGGAGAGAATGACCATGCAACGCTTTGAATTTCTCAAACTTCTCAAGGCACTGCCGACCGTTCCAGTAATTATCAAACGCAAAGGTAACCACATTCGCTCGCCTTTCATGCAATGGGAAAGACTCAACGGGAGCTGCAGTGAGACGATCGAATTCCTGGGTCTCACCAATTTCGCCAGGTAAGCATTCTCCCGTAAAAAAATCGACTCCAGCCTCCTTTAGCTGGAATAGCCGCGACGCCTTCAACGCGTTAGTAGGGTCTTTACCCACCATCTTCCTCGATTGTAAGAATAGTTGTTTCTGCTCCGCAATCCATGCGTAAAGATGTGGAAAATCATCCGTAATATAAGAGGCGCCGAACAATTCTACATGTGACTTGAATTCCTGGAGCATCTTCAGCCATATCAAGTCGCCTCTTGAAAGATTGGGCAAACCCTCTCGATCACGGCAAAAGCCAATCAATATTAACTTTTCAATCTGCTGTACAGAAAGAACACACGGACAACCCTTCACAAGGCTAGCGACACTAGTTTCTAACGCCGTCACCCACATGCGTAATGCCTGATCACAGGCGTACCAATCAGGAATATGTGAAGATCCATACTTAATTGAAATTTCTTCAAGTAGCTCTAACGTTGAATCAAACGCTTCGCAGCCTTCGTAGTCATCTTCACAAACCAAACGACTGTGCTTATCATTATAAGGGAAGGCATGGAAGAATCCAGACGATGACAACGTGCCTAGTTTCTTAACACTCATTCTTACACCTAAGACGCTTGGTGATCCACAGAGAATTGCGGAGGCAGCATTGCATTGCCTCCAGCACCATGTGTAGAGTGGCCAATTTTGTCGCGGAAGTAATTCCCATGCTTTGGCTCTGTCCTCCGAAGATAGGGATTGATACCATGCCTTGAATAGGTCAAAGTTAGTGCTCCATAACTTTCTCTGCCCTTCCTTGGTTTTGCCCTTCCCATTCTCTTTCTCCACGAACATCTTCCGAGAATTGGATTTAACCAATGCACTATCCGAAACAGCCCGACTTTCTGCTTTCAATAGGGCCACATTCGTAGGCAAGGAGCACAAGTTGCACAAGTTCAATTCATCCAGGACAAGCATCTGTGCTCCTGATAGACCAGAGAACAAACCCATGCTTTGTAGCAAATACTTGGCTCGCTGGATTTCAACCCAAATAGAAAGGTAGAAGCTGTATGGAAACTTTCGTGGGACGAAGGTGTGCTGATGGTCTCCCTGAAAAAACCTTAACTCTTCAAGACATTCATCCCAGAAGAGAGAATTTGAATGACGAGAGCTGAAGCTGTTTGGAACAAACACCTGAGCTCCGAACGGCGTATACATCGTCTGGAGTGGGCAGTAAAGCTGCTCCTGGTGCTTGTTGCAAATGAAATCAACAGCTAATTCGTCCAATTTAACATCCTTCTCGTCGAAGACAAACGGCTCTTTGTCCTCGTCAGAAATCTCGTTCATTGCAGAATAAGAAAAAACTCCTTTCATTTCAGGAAGACTTAATAGCCACTGCTTGTCGTTCTGGTTCCCGCCGCTGTCTTCGTGAGCAGTAACTCTCTTCAGATGCGGAAAACGATGCAACGTCAGATGATATCTCTTCCGTTGACGCAATCTCCAATGATAAAGTTTCTCTGTGCTTAGGGCCGAACCCAGAGCTGTTCCGTGGGTGATCTTGTACCTCTTCAATTCGTCCAATCGTTCATACCACTGCTGTTGAAAGATTGTGTATTGATTACCATCAGAGCTGAACGATGTGTTTACAGCATTTTTTCCATTGCTTTCAGGAATGTCGTATTGATTGATAGCTGAGTCACTTGAGATTTCTGCGTTGACTGTCAACGCGTTAGAGTTGTTGGAGTTCGTTGGCAGAGAAGCCACGGCCAATCCATCTGGGGCAGATTCGTCTACTTTGTAATCTTCGCTCTTTACAATTAGTAACATACCATCATGATCACCTGGTGGACTTCTTAGTGAGGCATTTAAGGAAGGACTGCTTTCATCCTCGTTTTTATTACGGTTGAGGTCCACTGAAGGAGCGCTGAAGGCAGGCAACTCGTTCATCAACAACTCTCCGGCGGACGAAAAGAAGACATTTTCCAGAGAGCTAAGACATAAATTATGCGAGAAGAAGAGGAGTACGATAATCAGTCTTGGAGCGTAGAAAAAGTGAATTAGCAGATAAAGTTTTCTTACCGCATTTGGTCTTCTGTGAAAATGAGCGCCGACGATTGTCCAGTATGGCACTCCTCTTGTTTACGCTTCTTTGGCAATTTAGGACGTTCCTCCTCCTCTTCTTCTTCTTCCTCGTCCTCTTCGTGGCCGTCATCTTCGTCTTCCTCCTCATGCTCTTCCTCCACATTCTCTTCCTCCACATTGTACTCATCGGATGCCTTTCTTTTCCGAGCCTGAGTAGTTAAGGTTTTTTCTGGTACTGGGGGAGACGGTTTGCGAACGTTACTTTCCTTTTCGTTTTTGATGCGACGCTTCGAAAGACTGTCACCATCAAGTTTGAGTTTGCAGTTCTGTCGGAATTGAGTAAGATCACGGCCTACATTCTCTGGAAGTTTCTCATCAATGTACTCGTAGAAGTAGGCACTCCACTTTTTAGCAATCACATCTCCAATCCTGTATATCGAAGATCCTTTCTTATTATACACCTGGCAATTGAAAGTTACCCGTTCAATATCACACAGAACTTGTAGTAAGACCTCCTCCATTGTGCTATTTTCGTCATCTTGATGGACGTCATCAGAGGTGATCAAGTCAACGTAGTTTCCACCTTCCAATCTTTCAAGAACTGTGCCAAAATCCATAGGATTCTCGACAATATCAAGGTAGTCGGGAACACTTTCAATATTGACAGGCTCGGCGAAGACATATCCGTAGTCATAACTCATAAGCTTCTTGAGAATATCAAGCACATTCGAAAGCAGCGTGCAGCAATAGTTGTAGTCGCTACAGTCCTTGAACTCCGCATATGCCGCGCGAATTTTCTTATGTCCATAGGCATACTGTGGTATCTCTTCTCCGGGCATAACTTCACTGTCTTTTCCGCAGCGATGACATTGCCAGTCATGAGGAAGTTCCTCTACATTGATACCACCACCCTTCAGTTTGTCTTTGGCAAGGCACTTGGGATGGAATGCACGGGGACATTTGCTACAACAAACTATGTTTCCTCCCTCGAAGCAACAGATGCAATGGCTAGAGTTACCATCATCAGATGCTTCGCTTTCATCTTCTTCCTCGTCATCACTCTCCCTCTTAAACTCTGCATCTAATTCCTCCTCTCCTTTCTCATCACCATCCTCTAACATCCGATTGGATGCTCTCGCCGACTGCCTGTCACCAGCACTGCGTGCACTCCCCACGGACCCACGGGCAGCACCATGCCACTCGCCTCTTGTTGTAAAGTAGTTTAGGGCATGACTCCCAATCTGCTTGGCATCACGTGTCGGAACATAATCCGTAGATATTTTTGTCCACTTATTGCCATACTTTTTATATCCTTCGATGAAGGCCTCGTGCTCTTCATCCGACCAAGGTCCTGTTTTGGAAATTACTGCTTCTTGCTTTGTCGATTTCTTCGTAGCAGGAAGAATGATTGTGACCTTACTAAAGTCTACCGATCCACCGTGCATCATGCCATAATGGGCGTGCAATCCATGTCGAGACAAATTCGTCTTCTCACAGCCTGGGAATGGGCATTTGAAGAGATCACCGTCGACAGCTCCTCTCTTGATCGCGGGACCACACCCCTGTTGGCTTTTAGTGCTCACGGGTTCATTGTCAGTATACTCATCAAGCATTGATGAGCGTTGAGGTTGGCGTTGACTCTTCCTCATGGTACCATCTGGTTGAAAGACGACTGGAGGCGAAGACTTGGGGATGCGAACGCCACTCAAATTGCTGTTTATGATTAATAGACAATTTGGATGACGATTGGAGACGTGAGCCTCTGCCTGCTCAACTGTTCGAAAGGTACGAGGTGTGGCGTAAGTATCCTCGGGGCAAAAGGGACATGCAAATGCTACTTTCTTCCAGGAGAATTTTTCGACACAACCAGTACCTAGCTGGCCAGAATGAACTCGACCGAAATGCCCAACGAGTCCGGTGGGAGGCAGGATTTTATCACAGCTAGGACATTTACACAGGATTTGCTTAGACGATGCTTTTGGATCCGTCTTAAGCCGTGTCGTCCGCTTTGATTCTGTGGGAGAAGTAGATGAGGGGAGACCAGTAGATGGCTTTGGTTTTGATTTACTCGACTTTTTGGGTTTGTCTTGATTCAAGTTCTCACTAAAAGAGAGAGACGTTATCAAAGTGCACCCTGGGTAATATTTGGAACACCATTGCTCGAGCTGGGTAATGGAGTCAAACACTTCAACTGGATCCTCTTCAAAGGGGCACATGAACTTGATCTTTTCCTGTTCTATGGGTGTTTTGTGCGCTCGACCGCAATGACCGAAGAGGCTCCTCAACGATTGTAAGACTTTTTCACAGGTTGGGCAGATACATAGGGGTGCGGCCGACGAAGTTAGGGTTAGGGTAACCCTAGACCTCTTCTCGGTTTTTGTTGGTGTCCTGCCCTGTTCATCGTCTGCCGCGGAGAAGCTGCCACCCCGAATTATTCGCGCTTCCATAGTATGGTTATACCTGCACTTGAGAAAGATTGCGAACTGTTCTGCGACGTGGAGGCATATATTAAGTAGGTGATGGGCTGCTGAGAATAATAATAAGTGGGTGGTGTCAGTGTCAGCATAAAATGTTGAAATTAATCAATGAAAAATTTCAGTAGGATCCATCGCCATTTGCAACCGATGAATAGTCAGCCCCCAACGCTTCCGAAGCATAGGGCGCAATATAGTAGAGTATTTCCCCCCATTACATCCTCCCCTGCTATTTACCCAGTTGAAAAAGCCAAACAGCCCCCGCTCCCTCCCCGCCCGCAAACCTACCCCGCAGACAGAGACGACTGTCCGTGGGTCATAACAATGGGGCAGCAGAAGGATGCGAGATAGAACCGAGCATCCTTGACTTACCTGCTTGTAACCCCAGCAATAAGAGTACGACGCCTTTGTTTGAGGCTTCCCTGACTCTTCGCTTGGATTTTATGGTGTGGCCGTGAGAAGAAGTAAACAGATTAGTACTCTTCTTGCAGCTCAGAAGGGAAAGAAACATCAGTAAATGAGAATAGACCCACGAGGTTTACAATCACCTACATACCATTCCATTCCAACCCTCTATCTTCTCGATGCAGCATGATCGCAAGCGCCTCCGGTGCGGGGAGAACACCCACGCGCCGCCTCCACAATCCACCCTCCTCACGGCTTCATCGTCATCATCCTCGAAGTCCTCCTCTCCCGCCTCACTCCTCCTCTTACAAACAGAACTCTGTGGTCTGCGTACCGAGTTAGCACACTCTCAAAGTATCCGGTCCATTGAACGTCGGGATGCTGCTCAATTAGAGGAAAGACTAAAACACCGACTTGCTGATGCGTACGATGAAACGGCACAATGTCGTGACATTATTGACTCATTAAAGGCACAGATTGATGGACATTCGACCGCCATGGAGGAGTCGAGAAGAGAGTGGACAGAGACAATTAAATGGTATGAGGAACGATGGGAGAGGGAAAAGGGCGAGGATGTAAATGAAGAGAATGATGGCGATCGTTGTGGTGGTAGATGTACTCTACTGCAACAGAAGTTGGACGCTGCGTTAGGACAAGTAAGGGGGCTGGAGGATTGTCTTCGTGAGTCTGAAGAGCGTCGTATCTCCGCTGAGATGAGCACTGCAAATGCCAACAACGCACAATTTAACAAACTAGAGGGTGGTGAGAATAAGAGGGATGATGATAATACGCGTGGTGGTGATGGGGTAGCTGTAGAAATACCAAGAGATTTGCGTATTAAGATAGCTGAAACTGAACGTGAAAATCGTGAACTCCGCCGGCGGAATGACACGCTAGCAAGTAAGGTTAAGGATGCCATGCAAGACAAGGAATGTGCGGCATTGGCATTGCGCAAGGTAGACAGATTAGAGCGGGAGGTACAAGTTCTAGTTCGGCAGGTAGAGGAGGGACGTGAGGCGACACGACAATGGTTGCAATTTCGCAATGACCTCGTTGAGGATGGGGGGATGTTGTTGGATGGGCAGCTTAATGACGAGAATGACGGGGGGATTATTATTCCATCGTCTACCATCGCGGTCCCACCAGAAATTTGGACTGTCGTACGCAAATTCCGCACTTTGAAACGCGATGCCAGTCGTCGGGAGGAGGAGGTTGCACGTGCGACGCAGCTGTCGGAGACCAATACTCGTCGCACCAAGAATCTCGAGGCACAATTGGAAGAGGCATCACGATCGATTGCCAAGTTGAAGCAAACGGTTGACAATCGCGACGCGACAATAAGTCGATTAGAGGTCGAGAATCGCAAGTACGTTGTACGAGAGGATATTTGGAAGAGAGAGTCCGAGGGACTCCGTTCATTGCTGGACACATACGAACGTCAGGAGACGACTATGCGACAGCAACATCCATCATCTAGCAAGACCCAGACAAACAATTCAGATGGATTGCAGCTCAGTCTTAATTCTGCCCGTGAAGAAATGAAATTGCTTTCTGACACTAATGTCAAACTAGAGGCAACGATTGATAAACTCGAGACGGAGAGGAAATCGATTAAGGAAGAGCATGACAGAGTACTGGAGAAGTTTGGTAAGCTCCGTGAGGCACTTATGGAGGAACGGACAAAGGCAGAAACCGCAGCAATCCGTGCTACAAAGGCTGAGACGCTTGCTGGGACCGGCGTGTACAACCTTGACACGACAAAAGTTTTACACCTTCAATCCAATCCAGTAACGGACGCGATGAGAGAGAAGTTTATGGCAGAGATTGAGTCGTTGAAACGTCGGCTCGAGGATGCGGAATGTGCCACAATCGCTACTACGAACTCCTTGTCATCAACGAAGACTCCAGCGGCGAACAAAAACAGGGGAAGCTTTGGTTCGGCATCTAGTGGTGATTCCTCCAACAATACTAGCAATTTAGACTCACAAAAACTGCACGAACGACTCAAGGAACAATTCCGTAATCAAATTGCACTATTCCGTCAGGGTGTATATCTTCTCACTGGGTTCAAAATCGACATGACGCAGTCGGATAGTGATTGTCAAATATTCACTGTACGATCAGTATATGGTGAAAATGAGGGAGATCAATTAGTCTTCAAATGGTCTCCGAAGAAGAAGAGCAAGCTCGACATGCTGAGCACCGATATGGCGCACTTGCTTATGCAGGGTCCCAGTGGGATTTATGTGACGGAGCACGGTAGCTGGCCTGGATTTTTGGCGAGTGTCACACTGCAGTTGTTTGATCAACAAACTATGTTGTGAAGTGGCTGGTTCAACCCTGCCCCGCATCGCTACCGTATTGTGCGGGCATAGTTTAACATAATTCTTTAGTCGATTATACAATTCTTCTAAGATTCACAATATCGCCATTGAAACACTCGAGAGATTCTAGATGCAAAAAATGGGTTTATAGATATGAGGCATCATCTCTCTTATTCAAGGCATCTCTGTGGCGTAAAAGGATGCCTGTCATTCAGAGAAATTAGCTCAAATTCTACCTCTCCCACCCCATCTCACCATCATCCCCTAAACTCGCAAGGTATGGCGTTGCTCCAGCCAAAGTCTCAATTCACTCACATCATGTGTGCATTCATTTGGTGACGATATGAATTGCATAACACCATTCTCAATGACGTACAGCCTGATTGGCCATGGTGCTGAAATATGATAGCTCAGTGGTAAGCGAGTGGTAAGCGAAACAAGGTGCGACATTGCAAACAGGAACTTACCATATGCAACTTCAAATTGATTCCCCTTTTCGGGATCATCAACAAGAATCTTCATGTCTGATCCCAATTCAAATGTCTTGACAAACCTTTGAGCAAGAGCAACTCGCTCCGAGGCAAGTTTCAGTTGCACGACAGAAACTACAGAATCGTTTGGCATGTATCTACTGCTACTGATAGGCCACCGTCAAGTGCATGTGCCTCCTCAATGTACACAAAGGCAAAGTCGGTATGTTCGCCGAACTCTTGTCCTGCTGTTGCGTAAATCGCAGGGACGATGTACCGTGCTGGGGGTCAGCTCAAACTGCCAGCTATGATAACCAAAGGACGATCAGTTGGTTGGGAACCAAGATCAGGCTTGACAGAAATCAAAGAAATGTTGGGAGCATTAGATCCAACCTGCAAATCGCCTACTCGTGCACGATTATGTTTGACATAGAGTGATATTCCATGTCTTTTCGCAGCACATTGATATGCACGAAGAGCACTCTCAGGCACATTGAATTCATGGAGAACGTTTAATTGAACCGCAGCCGCCACCTCAATCCAATCAGACTTTGACCCTGATCGCTCTGCTTCCTCGAATTGCGGTTGAACTGAATTGCTCAGCCGGAGTTCATTCTCTCTCTCGAGCATTGATATGACAACGTCATTGCTTGGGAGCATTGCGCCTCAGAGATCACGTTTGGATAGTTTTACTTCCTTCGATTTATCGTCATCCTGCCCAGTCTTGTGCTTCCTGGAATTTTTGATTGCATCAATTTGAGTGCCCTGATTGCAGCAATCTTATCGTTGGCGCATTCAATCAATGACTCCTAAGTCTCATTCTCATGACAATGATTTTGAATTTTCCTTCTGGTGTCCATTCGCTTATTATTACTAATTGAAGCGTTGAGTCGTCCTTTGTTACACAGCAATCGGCGAGAGTATGCCCATCTTCCAATAGCACACCATTAAAGATCAGACGCTGTCAAATAATGCTCTTCCAGCGAAAACGTGGGGGACTGGGGAAATAATAGAAAGGCTGGGAGCTTCGGCTGTGTTGTGTATTGTCAAAGTTACAAGTTTGCCTGAATCAAATGATATTCATACTCCAACCCAGACACTCAACATGAAAGAAAAGAGTAGCTCCAACTGAATCTTGATATGATGGTTTTTGACTGGACAAAAAAAACCTGTCATTCTTTCCCCACAGGCTCCCTCTCGCTCCATCATGTCTTCACGTCCTAAAGGATCACTCAGTCTTCAACCGGCCGATGACAATGCGGAGGTTGACTTATTTGGGGACGTCTTAGAAGCACTCCTTGACGAAGATGATTTGGAAGCTCTCCTCGTTGAAAATGATCAGATTGTCGTAGATGTCAAGTCCAGTCCGAAGAAGAAGCGACGAAATTTCTTCGAACGTGTAGAGGAGCTTAAGTCGTTTAAGGCGAAGCATGGGCATATGTTGGTAGGATGCCGCGGTGAAGACAGAAGTCTTCATTTGTTTTGTCGAAATACTAGACAGGCACGAAGAGATATGATTGCTGGTAAAAAAGGCGATAGGAGGGTGTTGAATGACGATCGCATTGCAGCCTTAGATGCCATTGGGTTCGACTGGCGTAACGATGACTTGCGTGAGGATGGGTCTAATGAGGTGGAGAAGGGGACGAACTGGCTGAAAAGCTATCCTGTCACACCCTATTCTGCGCTTGCTCAAGCACTGACGTCGAGGGACCCACGGTCAAACTCTATCGCTGTCCGCGGTCAATCAGATAACATAGCAGCTGCCATATCCTTCGAATCATCGGACCTGAACGAATGCAACTCAGTTTCAACCATTGATTTAGACTTTTTGGATGACCTGGATAACCTGGCAAATGATGAAATGCTTTCTATCTTCAAATACAATGTAGGTGCTGAAGTAGACCTACTGAGTCTAGCGGAACGGGTGGAGAGTGACTCGCTTAGTAAAGAGTCGACAATCGTTGATTGGGGTGCAGCCTTCAAACTCCCTTTCCGTGACTCACCAATGGAACAGTTCATGACAGCCTCCAAGGCAACGAGAGGCGCAAGTAAGACAGTCAAGAAGCTTGACAACAATGTGAAGAAAGGTTCGCTGAAACCTTCACGTAAACGGCCTTCGAAGACCCTAACAGCGACATTCCCGGATAAGCCTCTGACAAAGAGAGCACGTATTGCAGGGACCAGGTAAAGGTGTTTCTCATGGAAGCGGTTATGTGGAACGTTGGACTCGTGATTAATTAGAATAAATTATATGATGATTGTATTAAGTGTATGAACGATCTTTAACCTACAGAATGCCTCGTTAAAGTCTGAGGTTGAGACCGACAAATACTTGTCAAGCTTCCCATTGTCTGAACACCGCCTAATAGCGATGAGACAGGCATCACGACAGATGCCCTCGATCTCGGCACCGGTACTAGTCATGGATTCTTCGAGCATGCGGCTGAATAGTACGAGATCAACAGAATCGTCGACGGGCATCTTGGCAGTGTGGATCATCAGTATCTCATTAATGGATGTGGATTTGGGGTGGGATAGAAGTATATGTTCTTCTAAGCGACCTGGCCTCAAAAGTGCCGCGTCGATCGAATCAAGTCTGTTGGTTGCAGCAACAATCAATATGTCCTGATCTCCACCAGCGGTGGTAATACCATCCATCTCATTCAAAAGGGTCGTTAATATCCTCGACTGTACCCCTGGCGTTGCATCCGATTCGCCTCCTTCTCGATTCGCGGCTAGAGCGTCTAATTCGTCGAAGAAAAGAATGCAAGGAGCGGCTACTCTAGCACGGGAAAAGATTGATCGGAGGCGTTGCTCTGAGCCACCCAGCCATTGATTAAAGACCTCTGACGCTGTAACTTTAACACAGTTGAGTCCAAGCGAGGATGCAAGCGCCAATGCTGCCATCGATTTCCCACACCCAGACGGACCATGAAATAGAATTCCGGAGGGTTTTGACATTCCTGGTAGGGATGTACTCTCGGTAATGTGATACATCCACGGTCGCACGACAGTTCGATACAGTCTCTTCTTTTCCTCCTCGTACCCACCAAAACCTTTCCATGCCAATTTGAATCCGTCTTTCGAGTCAATGGATTCATCGTATCTCGGACATGGTATAACATCCAACGAAGAGAGTTCCGATGGGATGCAAGTCCAGGCCGCTTCCTTCACGTCCTCCCAAGTTACGATCGAATCGTTGATCGACGATGATTGGGGCACACGAGCGGCTGCGCTGGTCAAGGCGTCCGCACACACTCTCCGAATGTCAGCGGCGACACATCCCGCAGTTCGAGGAGCTAGCAAATCAGCCCATCGCTGAACGTCAGTCGTCTTCCCGGCGAGTGGTAAAGTTGACAGCCAGTATCCAAAGATGTCTTTCCTCTGCATGAGAGTTGGTGATGACATCACGACCTCCTTCTCAAACCTTCCAACTCTAGCAAGCTGCGGTGGCAATCGAGATAACGGCGTGCGGCATATCCCGAGCACAAAGTCCTTCCGTGCAACCGCAGCATCAACGAGATTGACAATGGCGTTGAGCGCTCGTAGCTGTTCCGACTGTAGGTCAGACCCGATTGTTGTAAATGATGATCCCATCTCATCGGAGTCACCAATTATTACGTCCAAATCGTCGATTATCAGTAGCTGTCTGGTTTCAGCACAATTGTCACCTACATTATATGCCACGCGATGATCGAACGAGGAAGATGCTTCGTCAAGAAGTATGTCTTTGGCGGAAATGGCAACACATGTCAATTGAGATGACCCATCGTAGACACGCGACAACTCTCGCTCAAACAACAGTGCCATCCTTGACTTGCCCACACCCACACAACCTGTCAATACGACCGCAGTTGGGGCGATATCTCGAGGGTCGTCGATCGTCCGTGCTAGCGCTACTAACTCCTCTAGTACCGAATTGTATCCCATACACACGTAATCAACGTCAATCGTTGTGTCATTCATCCCAGATGATTCCAGCGTCATTGGAATATATGCATCCAACGTCACCTCGAGATCGTGCCTTGATGAAAGATGGACAAATTCGCTGGCACCTTCTCCTCTTCTACCTCCTCCTTCACCATCATCACACACGACTACAATTTCATTCACCACGAAGAATGCAACGTGTTGATCACTACAGTCTCTGTCACTATCATTGTCATAGTCGTAAACACCGAAGTCGTCGTCATTCAGGTTTAATACGATCCCAAATATCCCACCTTCGACCACCACTTCATCGACGAGTGCCTTTCTAAGGTAGTCTATTCTCTGTTGTTTTTGAACATCTTCGTAATCGGTGGATGCGTTACCAAAGATGGACCGACCAACGTGACTCGTGGAACAAATGTAAGCAAGGCGTATCCTTGTGATAGTATTATTGCATTCGTAATTTTCATTGTCATCCGATGCTCGAGAGGAATGCCCATCATCATTTTCATCATTATTGACGACTTTGACAAGTTCCAACCAGCCCATAGCCGTCGTTACTGTGGCATCACCGACGTTGCCTGACTTGGGTAGCAGACGCACGTGGTGAAGACAACGACTGTCATCCTCTGCTGGATTTGCTTGCCGTGGGTTAAGGATATTGTTGACAGTTGTCGACGGCGATCCCAGCAGGACTCTCAACAGGAGTGGATCAATGAAAATGGCATTCGTTACCTCGTCTCTGTCGTCGTCGTCAACATCGTCACCTTTGCATTTGTCATAAAAATAATCTGCGTTCGGCTGTCGTCCAGTTGAGACGGAGATGAGACGAAGAATTGCACCAATAACAGCATTATCACACGTTACATTTTGTTCTCCTCCAATGCGAAGAAAGGCAATCGTCGTCGATATTTTCGTGGGCGGTGACGGAAGTCGCGGTCGACAATGACGCTCAAATTTCCGAAGGAGGGTCCTTGACACGCACGCCTCGTTTATCATGATTTTACGACATAACCTCGTGACGATATCTAACTCTTTTACGGACATAACTCGTGACATTCCTAACTTTCGATGGTGAGCGCCCGGTTATTGAAGCA
>Ga0247831_1004547_pt1 | contig 18350 bp, 11 predicted proteins | sample LaCruzMarch2015__9_FD_192406 | JGI IMG/M metagenome (GOLD analysis project Ga0247831, IMG submission 192406) | Freshwater microbial communities from meromictic Lake La Cruz, Castile-La Mancha, Spain - LaCruzMarch2015_1m | ecosystem: Environmental > Aquatic > Freshwater > Lake | place: Spain... | reverse complement strand
CAGATCAGCCGAGCTGGCACCGGTGGCGACCGACGAAGCGGCGCCGCCGCCCAGGCCGATCAGCATGGCTGGGCCGCCGAGCACGATCAGCTTGGCACCGACGGTGATCTCGCCCTTCTGCACGTGATCTGCACGGATGTTACCCATGCCGCCAGCGAGCATGATCGGCTTGTGGTAACCCCGCACTTCTTCACCGCGCGGGGTCTGAATCGCCTGCTCGAAGGTGCGGAAGTAACCGGTGAGGGCCGGACGGCCAAACTCGTTGTTGAATGCCGCGCCGCCCAGCGGGCCTTCGATCATGATGTCCAGGGCGGTAACGATGCGCTCGGGTTTGCCATACGGCACTTCCCAAGGCTGCTCGAAACCGGGGATGTTCAGGTTGGAGACGGTGAAACCGGTCAGGCCAGCCTTCGGCTTGGCACCACGGCCGGTGGCACCTTCGTCGCGAATCTCGCCACCAGAACCGGTGGACGCACCGGAAAACGGCGAGATGGCCGTCGGGTGGTTGTGGGTTTCCACCTTCATCAGGATATGCACGGGCTCCTGGGTCGCGCCGTACTGGCGGGTCTCAGGGTCCGGGAAGAAACGCCCAGCGACGCTACCAACGATCACCGAGGCGTTGTCTTTATAAGCGGACAGCACGCCTTCGTTATGCATCTGGTAGGTGTTCTTGATCATGCCGAACAGGGATTTCTCTTGGCTCTCACCATCGATATCCCAGCTGGCATTGAAGATCTTGTGGCGGCAATGCTCGGAGTTGGCCTGGGCGAACATCATCAGTTCAATGTCATGAGGGTTGCGCCCCAGACCGTTGAAGCTGGTCACCAGGTAATCGATTTCGTCTTCAGCCAGGGCCAAGCCCAGCTCAACGTTGGCCTTCTCCAGCGCAGCGCGCCCACCACCGAGGATGTCCACGGCAGTCAGCGGCTTGGGCTGCGCATGGCTGAACAGCGCAGCGGCGCCTTCGAGGTTATCCAGCACCAGCTGGGTCATGCGGTCATGCAGCACGTCGGCAACCTGCTGCGCCTCGGCGGCATTCAACTCGCCGCTGACGTAGTACGCCAGGCCGCGCTCGATGCGCTGAATCTTCGCCAGGCCGCAGTTGCGAGCGATGTCGCTGGCCTTGCTCGACCACGGCGAGATGGTGCCAAAGCGCGGAATGGTCAGGAACAGGCGGCCGCTTGGCTCCTGCACCGGCACACTCGGGCCGTATTTCAGCAAACGGGCCAATACCTGCTCTTCATCGGCACTCAAAACGCCGGTAACCTCGGCGAAATGCGCGAACTCGGCATACAGGCCGGTGACCGCAGGAACCTTGCTGGTCAGTTGCTCAAGCAGTTTGCCGTGACGGAAAGCAGAAAGGGCGGGAGCGCCGCGCAGGATCAACATCGGGGACAGCCTCTGGGAAGGGGTGTACTTTGAGGCCGTGCATTCTAGCCTAAAGCGCCGCCAACGGCACCCGTGAAGGCGGGCCAAACGTAGCAACTGCGCTAGCAGAGAAGCAACCCGCTGTCGAGATATGGCGCGCCCCATGCTTTGCGTATACTGCGCCAATGTTTGCCCAATCTGCGTTCCGTGTGCGCTGCGCCTGCTGGCTGTCGGTGATCGGAATCCTCCTGGTGCTCGGCGGCTGTGCTGAAGAACCCAGCACACTCGAGCGCGTTCAGGCGGAGGGTGTACTGCGGGTGATCACCCGCAACAGCCCGGCCACTTATTTCCAGGACCGTAACGGCGAGACCGGCTTCGAATACGAGCTGGTGAAGCGCTTTGCCGATGATCTGGGTCTTGAGCTGAAAATCGAAACCGCCGACAACCTCGACGAGCTGTTCGCCAGCTTGAACAAACCCAACGGGCCGGTACTGGCTGCCGCCGGTTTGGTAGAAAGCGACGGACGGCAGCAACACGCACGCTTCTCCCTACCCTACCTCGAAGTCACCCCTCAGGTGATTTATCGCAACGGCCAGCAACGCCCGACCCGCCCGGATGATCTGCTCGGCAAACGCATTCTGGTGCTCAAAGGCAGCAGCCATGCCGAACAACTGGCGGCGCTCAAGCTGCAATTGCCCGAACTGAGTTATGAAGAGTCCGCTGCCGTTGAAGTGGTCGACCTGCTGCGCATGGTCGATGAAGGGCAGATCGACCTGACCCTGGTCGACTCCAACGAACTGGCGATGAATCAGGTGTACTTCTCCAACGTCCGCGTGGCCTTTGATCTGGGCGATGCACAAAACCTGGCCTGGGCCACAGCTCCCGGTGAAGACCGCAGCCTGCTTGATGAGATGAATGCCTTTATCGAGCGCGCGCACCAGAACGGCAGCCTGCAACGCCTGAAGGATCGCTACTACGGCCATGTCGATGTACTCGGCTATGTCGGTGCCTACACCTTCGCCAAGCACCTGCAGCAACGCCTGCCGCGCTACGAGAAATACTTTCGCGAAGCCGCCCAGGCCAATCAGGTCGACTGGCGCCTGCTCGCCGCCATGGGTTATCAGGAATCACTCTGGCAACCTACCGCCACTTCGAAAACCGGGGTGCGCGGGCTGATGATGCTGACCCTGCGCACCGCCCAGGCCATGGGCGTGTCGGACCGCCTGAACCCCAAACAAAGCATCGAAGGTGGCGCCAAATACATTGTCTATGTAAAGAATCAGCTGCCGGAGAGCATTCAGGAACCTGATCGCACCTGGTTCGCCCTAGCGTCCTACAACGTCGGTGGCGGCCATCTGGAAGATGCGCGCAAGCTCACCGAAGCCGAAGGCCTGGACCCGAATAAATGGCTGGATGTGCAGAAGATCCTGCCGCGTCTATCGCAGAAGCAGTGGTACAGCAAAACCCGTTATGGCTACGCCCGCGGCGGCGAGCCAGTGCATTTTGTGCGCAACATCCGCCGCTATTACGACATCCTCACCTGGGTGACCCAGCCGCAGCTGGAAGGCTCGCAAATCGCCGAAAGCAATCAGCATGTGCCGGGGATCGACAAACGTCAGCCGAATGAGCAGACCCCGCCGCTTTAACAGAACCTGCTCAAAGGCTCGCGAGCTAGAGCTATGCAAGGCGCTACGTAGTAACAGCCTCCGGCTGGTCAAAGCGGCGAGGAAGCGGAGTGTACGAGCTGCACATGAGCATTACTCGTTTCGCCCCTTCGGGGTCGCGCTGAAGCGCGTTAGCCGCAAGCGGCTTCCAGCCTGTTTTTAACGCAGCAGAGCCGACGCGCAGCAGACTTTGAGCAGGTTCTAGCGTTGCTCGCGCCGCGCTTTGAAGAACGCACTCAGCACCGCACCGCACTCCTCCGCCAGTACACCGCCCTCAATCAACACTCGGTGATTGAGAAATTCCTGACTGAAGAACTGTCCGCGACTCAACGCCACCCCAGCTTTAGGCTCGGTTGCGCCATACACCACGCGCTGCACTCGCGCATGCACGATCAGCCCGGCGCACATGCTGCACGGTTCCAAGGTGACATACAGGGTGCTGCCCGGCAGGCGGTAGTTATCCAGGGCTTGCGCGGCGGCGCGAATCGCCACCATCTCGGCGTGAGCGCTGGGGTCATGCGTGGAGATCGGGCAGTTAAAACCGCGCCCGACAATCTGGCCATCCTGCACCAGCACTGCGCCAACCGGCACCTCGCCCAAGGCAGCGCCTTCGGCGGCCAGCGCCAGCGCCTCGCGCATAAAGTGCTGATCCTGGCTGCGATCAATGATCAGGGGTTGGCGCACGCTTAAACGACCTCGATTGATGCCATCAGACCGGTTTCCATATGGTCGATCACATGGCAATGGAACATCCACACCCCGGGATTATCGGCGACCAGCGCGACGCGTGCGCGCTCATTCTTGCCCAACAGGTAGGTGTCGGTGAAATACGGAATGATCGACTTGCGATCCGAGGCCAGCACCTTGAAGGTCATGCCATGCAAGTGGATCGGGTGCTGATACTGGCTGAGGTTGCGCAGCTCGAAGATATAGCTCTTGCCCAGCTGCAGGCGAGCAATCGGCCGGTCGGCGCAGGTCTTGTCATTGATATCCCAGGCCTGGCCATTGATCTGCCAGAAGCTGTGCGCCGCGCCCTGGTCCAGGCCGACCGACACCGCACCGGCCCACTCGAAGTTGAATTTGACGGTTTCCGCATTAGCCAGATCAGGCTCGGCCACCGGGTTGGCTGGCAGCGCAGGCGGCCACTCACCCGCCCCCTCGGCATTGGGCTGCGAGCGCAGGGTTGCCAAGCGCAATGGTCCGTTACGCAGCGACAGCTCATTGCCGGCCGCAGGCACCTTCAACCCAAGTTCGATACGCATACCTGGCCCCAGCCAGTACTCCTTGCCCAGCGGCCTTGGCTCGACCGGATTGCCGTCCAGTGCATAGATACGCGCATCCGCGCCGGGCAGGTTAAGGCGATAGGTCAGGGTGTTATCCAGATTGATCAGGCGCAGACGCACCACCTGTCCAGCAGGCAAATCCAGGGTTGGCGCATGCTTACCATTGACCGTACTCAGCCGCCCCGGCGTACCGCCACGCGCGGCCTCGCGCGGTACGCTGAAATCGGTAAAAGCGCCCTGCTCGTCGATATGCCAGCTTTTCAGGTTCAGCGTGTGGTCGTGGCGAAAGCCTGTTGGCTCGCGCTCATCGACGATCAGCGCGCCGACCAACCCACGCCCCAGCTGCTCGCCACTGGCGACATGCGGGTGATACCAGAAGCTGCCGGCGTCGGGGGTGATGAAGTTGTAGTCGAAGTATTCACCCGGCAGCACCGGCGCCTGCGACACATAAGGCACGCCGTCCATCGCCAACGGCAGGCGGATGCCATGCCAGTGAATAGTGGTCGGCACGTCCAGCTTATTAATGAAGCGCACCCGCAAGCGCTCACCCTGACGGCACCGCAGTTCGACCCCAGGCGCTTGCCCACCATAGGCCCAGGCCGGCGTGATATGCCCAGACACCAGCTCGATATCCAGCGGCGCGGCGATCAGCTCATAGTCGTGGGTCGCCACATTTTCCGGACGGCCCAGCCAGTAGCGCACGCCGCCGACACCAAGGCCGACGACGCCAAGCCCAGCCAGGCCGGCCAGCATTTGTCTGCGGGAAAACAACATATCCACTCCAGGTTGCCTGGCTATATGCCATGGCCATGCATTGGAGGAAGAACTCACCCCAATAGATGCAATAGTTTCTCATCTAACTAGCGCTCAAGACGAGCCTGAAATCGAGGCTGATTGCCGCACCGTTGGCATAGGGGATCAGGAAGCGTCCAACTTACCGCCGCTCTGGCCAACCTGGCGCATCGCCTCGCTCAACTCGTCAGGCACACCGCGCAGATTGAGGTCGAACTGGTTGTAGGGGATGCTGATATTGGCCGCTGCCAGCGCCTGCAGCATGCTCACCATCAACTCGCTGCGCGTAGTAAGCCAGCGATCGTAGTCCTGCGCCCAGGCGCGCACGCTGAACTTCAATGCGCTCTCGCCATATTCCTGCAACAGCACAACCGGTGCTGGTTCTGCGGCCACCCCAGGCACAGCCCGCGCCGCCCGGACCAGCAGCTCGATCACCTCGGCAGGGTTGCTGCCGTATGCAACGCCAATCGGCACTTCAATGCGCCGATTGCGGTCCTGCAGCGTCCAGTTGGTCAGGTTATTGGCAACCAGGGTGCCGTTAGGCACCACGATGTCGGCGCCATCGAAGGTGCGAATTTTGGTGGCGCGCAGGCCAATTTCGCGGACGCTGCCACTGGCACCGTCGATCTCGATAACGTCGCCGGGCTGAATCGGCCGCTCGAACATCAACACCAGCCCAGAAACGAAATTGCTCACCAGCCCCTGCAAACCAAAGCCGATACCCACACCCAGCGCGCCGAACAACAGCGTCAACTGACTGACCTTGAAACCTGCAGCCGACAACGCCAGCAGAAAGCCCAGCAATAGCAGCGCGTAATAGGTGAGCGAGGCGATGCTGTTGCCCACCCCGCGTGGCAAGCGGCTATGCCCCTGCAACTGCTCGCGCAGTACCAGCTTGGTCGCCCGTGCAGCAGCAATAGTGATCAGCACCGACAGGGCAAACACCAGCACATCGCCGAGACTGATGGATAACTCGCCGACCTCGACGTCATAGCCCAACACCTGGCTGACGAATGCCTGCACCGGCAGCAACACGCGAAATCGATCCATGCTGTACAGCAACCAACTGATTGCCGCTGCCAGTAGCAATACGCGACGCAACCAACTCAACATTGCCTGGCTGTGCCGACGAAACAGCCATACCCGCTGCACCGCCGGCAACTCCGCGAGCATCCGCAGCAGCGTATTGACCACAGTCATGCTGGCATACAGCAACAGACCGATGTAGCCGCTGTCGATAACCCCACTGGTGAGCGTCTGCGTCAGCAGCACGGCGCCGGCCAGGTTAGCCAGCAGCGAAACCAGCAGCAGTCCGCCGCCCAACCAGACGCTCCCGCGCACCATCGAGCGCGCCCAGCCGGCATTGTGTTCAACTCGCCGCAGCATCTGCCGCAACAGCCAGAGCGTGAGCAGCAGCGCGACGACCGTCAGCCCGAGCTGAAACACGCGATAAAAATCTTCACCGCCCCATAGCAGCGCCCCGAGCCGGTCTGCCAGATACAAGCCAGCCGCCATCAATGGCCAGCGACCCAGCAGGTCATGGGCGCGCTGCGGCAGCATGCGCAACGCCGGCACCACTGCCAGCAACGTCAGCACCTCAAGCGCCAACATGGGCGCATCCGACTCGAACACCTGCACAGCCATAACGGCCAGCAGCAACCAGGCGGAAAACGGCCGCGCGGCCACCCGCAGGCTATCCTCATCACGGCCCGAGTGAGGTAGCGATCGCTGCCGGCGCGCCAGCCAGAGCAACATAAGCAACAGCAGCACCAGCAGCGCCTGTAACGCGTGCACCTTGATGCTGTTCACCGCGCCATAGGCATCGGCAAACCGCGCCTCAATATCCAGCCCCTGTACGACTGACTCCGCTTCATCACCCTGCTCAGTGCCTAGATGCAGCGCCTGCCACAACGGCAGCGCATCACGACTGAACAGATGTGCATCGACACCACTGATGACCCTGTCCACCTCTTCGCGCCCAAGCTGAATACTCGAATTGATCGCATTGGCGCGCTGCCCCAACTCAATCAGCCGCTCCAACGGAGCGGCAAGCGCCTGCTCGGCCGCCTGCAGTTCGCTGATCATCGAATCGATCTGCCGAGCCAGAGGCGCGGGCATGCTGTCTGCCGGGGTCGCCGCACGGGTGGCCTGCCAGCGTGCACGGCGCAGCGACAGCTCGGCGGTGTCATCGGCATAAGGTTTGGTGACAGCGCGCATCTGCGTACGCCAGGTTTGAATACGATGAGCGTCGAAGTTCCAGTGGCGCGCCAGGCTCTCCAGCCGCACAAAGGGCAGCTGGCGCAGCTCATTCACACTGAAGGTCTGCAATTTCTCATCGACGGGCCGCGCGATGTCATCAAGCAGAGCGCCAAGCGCGGCAGCCGGGTCCGCACTCGCCGCCCGGCGTTTGGCACGATCCGCCAGACGCTGGTCATCGTCTGCGCGCAGCAGAATGTCACTCAAGGCGATCGCTGCAGAAGCAGTGGCAGGTGACGCCCCTGGAACAGACTCGCCTTGCGCCCACGCGGGGCTGACGGCCAGCAGCAGAGTACTCAGGGCCAGCCCCAGCAGATGGCCAAGCAACCTATCATCGGTTGCAGCGCACTGACGGCAGCAACGCCGCGCCATGCTCGCCAAGGCAAATAGTGCGGTCATCGTGATCTCCCTGCATAAATGGCCGGACAACTGGACTCTGGGTCAATCCGTTGCCCGAGCATAACCACGATAAGCACCTCACAGCCAGCCTGGCCCAGTGCTCATGGACATACACGGCCCTATAGATTGTGCAGATCGTCTCGCCAACCTGGGGCTGATCGAATAACAAATAGCCCTGCCCCTCACCTAATAGAGAACAGCGGCTGTCCGATACCCAGCGCAGTGCCTGCACCATACACAACCGATCAGGGCCAACAAAAAGGGGCCCGTAGGCCCCTTCTGGTTACTCCCACTCGATGGTGGCAGGCGGCTTGCTCGACACGTCGTAGGTGACGCGGGAGATGCCTTCGATTTCGTTGATGATGCGGCCGCTGACAGTTTCCAGCAGCTCGTAAGGCAGGTGCGCCCAACGCGCAGTCATAAAGTCGATGGTCTCCACGGCGCGCAGGGCGACGACCCAGGCGTAACGACGGCCATCGCCGACCACACCCACCGATTTTACCGGCTGGAACACCGCGAAGGCCTGGCTGACCTTGTGGTACCAGTCGGCCTTGCGCAGCTCCTCGATAAAGATGTGGTCAGCGCGACGCAGCAGGTCGGCGTATTCCTTCTTCACTTCGCCGAGGATGCGCACACCCAGGCCTGGACCGGGGAATGGGTGACGGTAGACCATGTCGTAGGGCAGGCCGAGTTCCAGACCCAGACGGCGAACTTCGTCCTTGAACAGCTCGCGCAACGGCTCGACCAGTTTCAGGTTCATTTCTTCCGGCAGGCCACCGACGTTGTGGTGCGACTTGATCACGTGGGCCTTGCCGCTTTTCGCGCCAGCCGACTCGATCACGTCCGGGTAGATGGTGCCCTGGGCGAGGAATTTGATGTTGTCCAGCTTGCAGGACTCAGCATCGAACACGTCGATAAAGGTGCGGCCGATGATCTTGCGCTTCTTCTCTGGATCGGCTTCGCCGGCGAGGTTGCTGAGGAACTGCTCTTCGGCGTTGGCGCGGATCACTTTGACGCCCATGTTCTCGGCGAACATGGCCATCACCTGCTCGCCTTCGTGCAGGCGCAGCAGGCCGTTGTCGACAAATACACAGGTCAGCTGATCGCCGATGGCCTTGTGCAGCAGCGCTGCAACCACCGAGGAATCGACACCGCCGGACAGGCCGAGCAGCACGTTGGCGCTGCCAACCTGGGCGCGCACATTGGCGATAGCGTCTTCAACGATGTTGGAGGCAGTCCACAGCGCTTCGCAGCCGCAGATTTCCAGAATGAAACGCGAGAGGATGCGGCCGCCCTGCTTGGTGTGGGTCACTTCCGGGTGGAACTGCACGCCGTAGTAGCCGCGACTGTCGTCGGCCATGGCGGCGATCGGGCAGCTCGGGGTGCTGGCGAGAATATGGAAGCCGGCTGGCATGGCGGTGACTTTGTCACCGTGGCTCATCCAAACGTCGAGGCCGAGCACGCCGTCGTCATCGACGTGGTCTTCGATGCCATTGAGCAGGCGGGCTTTGCCGACGATATCCACGCGGGCATAACCGAACTCACGCAGCTCGGAGCCTTCAACCTTGCCGCCCAGCTGCTCGGCCATGGTCTGCATGCCGTAGCAGATACCAAAAACCGGCACACCGAGGTCGAACACGGCTTTCGGTGCACGCGGGCTGCCGGCTTCATGCACCGATTCCGGGCCACCGGCGAGGATGATGCCGCGCGGAGCGAAGGCACGGATGTCATCGTCGCTCATGTCGAATGGGTGCAGCTCGCAATACACGCCGATCTCGCGCACGCGGCGGGCAATCAGCTGGGTGTACTGGGAACCGAAATCCAGAATCAGGATGCGGTGAGCGTGGATATCTTGATGAGCCATGGCCGTCTCTCGTAGCGGAATTCACAAATGACTCGGGGCTGCCCTGTAAAACAACAGCGACAGCCCCGGGCTTTATATCAACTGATCAACAATTAACCCACGCGGTAGTTCGGGGCTTCTTTGGTGATCTGCACATCGTGTACATGGGACTCGGCCATGCCAGCGCCGGTGATACGCACGAACTCAGGCTTGCTGCGCATCTCTTCAACCGTTGCACAACCGGTGTAGCCCATGGAGGCACGCAGGCCGCCCATCAGCTGGTGCACGATGGCGGCCATTGCACCTTTGTATGGCACGCGGCCTTCGATGCCTTCCGGCACCAGCTTCTCGGCACCGGCCGAGGAGTCCTGGAAGTAACGATCCGAAGAGCCCTGCGCCTGCGCCATGGCGCCCAGCGAGCCCATACCGCGGTAAGCCTTGTAGGAGCGGCCCTGGAACAGCTCGACTTCGCCCGGTGCTTCTTCGGTACCGGCGAGCATCGAACCGATCATCACCGCAGACGCGCCAGCGACGATGGCCTTGGACAGGTCACCGGAGAAGCGGATACCACCATCGGCGATCAGCGGCACACCGGTGCCAGCCAGTGCGGCGGCAACGTTGGCCACGGCGGAGATTTGCGGCACGCCAACACCGGCAACAATGCGCGTGGTGCAGATCGAGCCAGGGCCGATACCGACCTTGACCGCATCAGCGCCGGCTTCGGCCAGGGCCTTGGCGGCTTCGCCGGTGGCGATGTTGCCGCCGATCACCTGCACGTCCGGGAAGTTCTGCTTGACCCAACGCACGCGGTCGATCACGCCTTTGGAGTGACCGTGGGCAGTGTCAACGATGATCACGTCAACACCAGCGTTAGCCAGCGCGGCGACGCGGTCGGCAGTATCGGCACCGGTGCCAACAGCCGCGCCAACACGCAGACGACCCTGGTCGTCCTTGCTGGCCAGCGGGTAGGCTTTGGCTTTTTCGATATCCTTGACGGTCATCATGCCCTTCAAGCGGAAGGCATCATCGACGATCAGGACTTTCTCGATACGGTGCTTGTGCAATAGCTCGCGCACCACGTCTTTGTCGGCGCCTTCAGGTACGGTGACCAGACGCTCTTTCGGCGTCATCACTTCACGCACGGTGGCGTCCAGGCGGTTCTCGAAACGCACGTCACGGGAGGTGACGATGCCGACCAGGTCGCCATCGCTCAGCACCGGTACACCGGAGATGTTGTGCATGCGGGTCAGTTCGAACAGATCACGTACGGTGGCGTCGGCTTCGATGGTGATCGGGTCCTTGACCACGCCCGCCTCGTAGCGTTTGACCTTGCGCACTTCGGCAGCTTGCTGCTCGACGGTCATGTTCTTGTGGATGATGCCGATACCGCCTTCCTGAGCCATGGCAATCGCCAGACGGGCTTCAGTCACGGTATCCATGGCAGCAGAGAGCAACGGAATATTCAGTTCGATGCCACGGGTCAGGCGCGTTTTGAGGCTGACATCCTTCGGCAGAACTTCGGAATAACCTGGAATAAGTAGAACGTCGTCGAAGGTAAGAGCTTCTTGACTGATACGCAGCATGGCGGGGGCTCCCGGACGGGAAAATTGGAAGCGCGCCATTATACTCAGACGCCCCCCTGCACTCAACGCAAACAATCGCCTAGGCGTGCTGATCGTTGAGACGCGCGTCGACAACGTCGCCGACCTGACTCACAAGTCAACTCTTACCTGCGAGACTGGATAGCCCAAACGCGCGGCGAACTCGTCGAGAAAACTCTGCTTGAAACCGGCATCCGCCCAGTTATTGAAGATAAAACCCAAGTTGGAAAAACCGCAGGGCTGCAGAAACAGAAAGCCGTTGATGTCGTCTTCATGGCCACACAGCTGGCAGATAAAGTTATCGGTCTGCCCCGGCATCCACTCTTCCAGGCTGTCGAACAGGCGCTCGCCCACCTCACGACGACACTCAGGGCAACCGGCCTCCTCAAGAAACCCCGCGGTCGGGGTATAGATGCAGCGCTTGTAGATAATCTCCAGGCCATGTACCGCCTGACCAAAGGGCAGCAGCTCCGGTCGCTCGACCACCCGCCGCGCACCTTCGGCGATACCGTAGCCCATATGTTTGAAGGTGCGACCACAGGTGGTCAGCTGTTCTTCGATGATGTTTTGCTTAACCAGCCAACGCACGATCAACCGCGCCCGCGCCTCATGGCCGGGAAAGCTGGAAATCTGCGGCACAATGATCGCCTGCTGCTCACTCATATCGAAACTCAGTTTGCGTTGAAGGCGCGCAGCTTAATGGCCACACGACGCCGGTCAAGGCCAATCCACTATGGCCGACCGCGCAAAGCCTTTACTATGCCGACCATGATCAAAGACCCCTTCCAACGCCTGAACCTCGACCGCGAGGTACTCAGCGTCAGCCAACTGAACAACCGTGCACGCCTGCTGCTGGAAGATGTATTCGGCGGCATCTGGGTCGAGGGGGAAATCTCCAACTTGGCCAAGCCGGCATCCGGGCACATCTATTTCACCCTTAAAGATAGCCAGGCCCAGGTGCGCTGCGCGCTGTTCCGGCAGAACGCCGCCAAGGTGCGTCAGGCACTGCGTGATGGTTTGGCAGTCAAGGTGCGCGGCAAGGTTTCACTGTTTGAAGGACGCGGCGACTACCAACTGATTCTCGATGCCGTCGAACCCGCCGGCGATGGCGCCCTGCGCCTGGCCTTCGAGGCCTTGAAGGAAAAGCTCAGCGCCGAGGGGCTGTTTGCTGCCGAGGGCAAAGTCGCCCTGCCAGCGCACCCCAAGCGCATCGGCATCGTCAGCTCACCCACCGGCGCGGTGATCCGCGACATCATCAGCGTGTTCCGCCGCCGCGCGCCACAGGTCGAACTGACCCTGATTCCCACCGCCGTGCAGGGCCGCGAAGCCACCACGCAGATTGTTCGCGCCCTCGGCATTGCCGATGCAAAAGGCTTCGATGCGCTGATCCTCGCCCGTGGTGGAGGCTCGCTGGAAGACCTCTGGTGTTTTAACGAAGAACAGGTAGCACGCGCCATTGCCGCCTGCGTCACGCCCATCGTCAGCGCTGTGGGCCATGAGACCGATGTATCCATCGCCGATTTTGTTGCCGACGTACGCGCGCCAACACCATCGGCCGCCGCCGAACTGCTGGCCCCCGACAGCAGCGAGCTGGTGCAACGCCTGCACAACCTCAAGCGTCGCCTGAACCTGCGCATGCAGCACCGCCTGGAACGCGAACGTATGCGCCTGGACGGTTTGCAGCGACGCTTGCGCCACCCCGGCGAACGCCTGCGCCAGCATGCTCAGCGCGTGGATGACCTGGACATGCGCCTGACCCGCGCCTTCGCACGCCAACTGAGTAATCGCCGCGAACGTCTGAATCACCTGCAAACCCGCCTGCTCAGCCTGCACCCGGAGCGCAACCTCAAGTTGCTGGATCAGCGCCTGCAGGCTCTGGCAGAGCGCCTGCAACGCAGCATGCGCGAAGGCCTCAAGGCGCGACGCCTGCAACTGCATAGCCAGGTGCAGACGCTACATGCGGTCAGCCCACTGGCAACGCTGGGGCGTGGTTACAGCATCCTGCTGGATGAGCGCGGCCGCGCCATCCGCAATGCCACCGACACCCAGCCCGGCCAACGGCTGAAGGCGCGGCTAAGCAGCGGTGAGCTGGATGTGCGGGTCGAAGACAACCATGTACAGCCGGTTACCCTCTCGCTGCTCGATTGATTTCCACACAGGTCACCCATGCGTTTATTCACCCTGCTTACCCTGTTCTGCCTCGCCCTGCCCATCCACGCAGAAGGCTTTATCAGCCGACTTCTCAATAAACCCGTGCCCGGCGGCGTAGCCGTGGTCGATCTTGGGCCAGCAGCCAGCGCGCCCAGCGTGCGCTATCAAAACAAACCTGTGCTGGTGATTAATGAAGATCAGCAGCGCTGGATCGCCATCGTCGGCATCCCGCTAAGCGTGAAACCCGGCAACCAGCAGATCAGCCTCAATGGCAGCCAGAAGCTGAGCTTTCAGGTGGGCAGCAAGCACTACGTCGAGCAGCGCATCACCATCAAGAACCAGCAGCAGGTCAATCCGAACGCCAAGAACCTGGAGCGCATTGAGCGCGAACTGGCGGAGCAGACCCGCGCCTATCAGCAGTTCAGCCCGCGCCAGCCGAGCAACCTGCTGTTCGACAGGCCGGTCAACGGCCCGCTGTCGAGCCCCTTCGGCCTGCGCCGTTTCTTCAATGGCGAAGAACGCAACCCACACTCAGGGCTCGACTTCGCCGCCAATAGCGGCACGCCGATCAAGGCCCCGGCCGCCGGCAAGGTGATCCTAACTGGCGACTATTTCTTCAACGGCAAGACGGTGTTTGTCGATCACGGCCAGGGCCTGATCAGCATGTTCTGCCACCTCTCCGCCATCGGCGTTAAGGTCGGCGATGAGCTGCCACGCGGCGGCGTGCTCGGCAAAGTCGGCGCCACCGGCCGCGCCACCGGACCGCACCTGCACTGGAACGTCAGCCTCAACGACGCCCGCGTCGACCCGGCGATCTTTATCGGCGCGTTCAAGCCCTGACCGTTCGTCGACCTACCCACCCGAACCTCTCAAGCCTTTTCAGCGCAAGCCGATGACGCCTGTGACGCCGGGCTTTCCGTCCGGCCGAGCGGGTACACACGTAGATGCTGACGGTTAACACCAACATCTCGTCGTCGTTCACGCGCCGCCAATTGGAGAGCAACAGCACGGCCCTCGGTACTTCGCTGCAGCGCCTGTCCACCGGACAGCGCATTAACAGCGCCAAGGACGATGCCGCCGGACTGCAAATCTCCAACCGTCTGACCTCGCAGGTGCGGGGGCTGAACGTGGCCACGCGCAACGCCAACGACGGCATATCGCTGCTGCAGGTAGCAGAGGGCGCTTTGCAAAGCGTCACCGACGCCCTGCAGCGCATTCGCTCGCTCGGTTTACAGGCCATGAACGGCTCCAACGGAGCCAGTGAACGTGCAGCGCTAGATCAGGAAGCACAGCAGCTGCTGCAGGAGATCAACCGCGTCAACGAGACCACGACTTTTGCAGGACGCAAAGTATTTGACCAGGGCACCTTTTCAGTCCTGGGAGACCTCGACCAACGTGCCGTACTCAATGCACTGAAAGGCTTCTGGATCAGCGAAGGCGAGCAACGGGTATTCGACGCTTTCGGTCTGACGGCTGACGGCGCCGAACTGGAAATAACCTTCACCAATGATTCTTCCAGCCAAGCCTTGGCTTCGGTTTCAGGAACATCAGGTGCTGGCGGCAAAATTTTTGACCAGGTACTCAATGTAAACCTGGCCTATTTCGATGCTTCTACCCTGCCTAACGGCGGTAGCACACCGCAATACACTGACCGGGTGATTGCGCATGAAATGGCGCACGCGGTCATGGGCCGTACGATGAACTTTGCCGGATTACCCAGCTGGTTTATCGAAGGCACCGCAGAAGCGTTGCAGGGCGCAGACGAGCGCCTTGCTGGAGACACCGCTGGCGGCACCAATACGGCAGCCATCCTGGCTGCATTCAATGCCGACGATGTCAGTGCCTCTGCCGGTTACTCCGGCGGCTATGCTGCTGTGCGCTATATGCATGATGAAATCAAGGCGGCGGGCGGCAAGGGCATCAAAGACATCATGGGCTACCTGCAAAAGAACAGCGGATCGACCCTGGATCAGGCCCTGACCAACGCCAGCAAGGGTGCCTTCACCAACCTGGCAGATTTCGAAACCAAGTTTGGCGCAGACATTGCCACCTACGTCGCCAGCCTTGACCTGACGAACGCCGATACCGGGGCGATTGGCGGGTTTGATGCTGATGGCGGCAATGTGCTCACCGCCGAAAATGTACTGCTCAACCAGGGAACAGGCCTTCCCGGCTCACAAGGTTTCAAATTGGTCGAACCCGAACTATTCAACGTCAATGGCGTTGGGGGCAACGCCATTACGCAATTCCAGATCGGGGCCGAGGCTTACGAAACCATACAAGTCGGCTTCAGTGCATTCAGCGCCGATGCGATGGCCCTAAGCCGCCTAGACCTGGGCAAGACGCCAGGCTTGGCAGTAATGGACATTGATGATGCACTGGCCTATATCGACCGCCAGCGTGGCTATATGGGCGCACTGCAGAATCGCCTGGAAAGCACCATCAATAACCTGCAAAGCATTGCCGAGAATGCCGCCGCCAGCCGCTCACGCATCCTCGACACCGATTTTGCGGCAGAAACCTCCAACCTGGTCTCTCGGCAGATCATTCAGCAAGCCGCGCAAAGCGTGCTTGCCCAAGCCAATCAACGGCCGCAAGCCGTACTTAGCCTGCTCGGGTAAAGCGCCCCGAGACACGTTCAGCAAACAACCCAGCCGGCTCGTTTTTCGCTCGTTTGTTAAGGTGGCAGCGTTAATACGCTGAACGAACACCCCGAGGAGCGGTATGAACGACCTGTACAGCAACGCCCAGCAGTGGCTTGAACACTATCCCGAGCTCTATAGCCTGACTGGCCTGTCGCTGCTGCTACTGGCGGCCTGGCTGGCCAACTGGGTGGTCAAACGCATCCTGTTGCGCGGCCTGTACCGGGCGCTGAAAGCCACGCCAATTGGCCAGGACGGCAGCCTGCATGACTCACGGGTGATCGCGCGGCTCGCCAATATCGTCCCGGCGCTGATCATTTCCGTCGGCATCACCCTGGTGCCCAATCTGCCGGAAGCGGCCGTGGAGGTAACCGGCAATGTCTGCAGCGCCTTTATCGTACTGACCATCGCCCTGGCCATCAGCGGCGTGCTGACGCTGCTTAACAACACCTACCAGAAGCGCCCAAATGCCCATCTGAAGCCGATCAAGGGCTATGTGCAGGTGGTGAAGATTCTGCTCTTCGCGATTGCCGCAATACTTATGGTCGCCAGCCTGATCGACCGCTCGCCACTGATCCTGCTGTCTGGCCTGGGCGCAATGGCGGCGGTGCTGATGCTGATTTTTCAGGACACCTTGCTATCGCTGGTCGCCAGCGTGCAGATTTCCTCCAGCGATATCGTGCGTGTCGGCGACTGGATCGAGATGCCACAGCTGAACGCCGATGGCGATGTAATCGATATCGCCCTACACACGGTCAAGGTGCAGAACTGGGACAAGACCATCACCACCATCCCGACCAAGCGCTTTATCAGTGACCCGTTCAAGAACTGGCGTGGCATGCAGGAGTCCGGTGGACGGCGAATAAAGCGCAGCCTGTTGCTTGACCAAACCAGCATCAGTTTCCTCAGCCCGGAACAGATCACCCGCCTGCAGCGTTTTCTGCTGCTCGGCCAATACCTGAACAGCAAGCAGAGCGAGCTGCTCAGCTGGAACAGCGCCCTGGCCGAGGCCAGCCAGGAGCCCGCAAACACCCGGCGGGTTACCAACATCGGCACCTTCCGCGCGTACGTCGAACACTACCTGCGCCAGCATCCGGGTATCCATCAGGAAATGACCCAGCTGGTCAGGCAGATGAGTCCGACCGCAGACGGCCTGCCGCTGGAGCTGTACTGCTTCACCAACACCATCGCCTGGGCACGCTATGAGGCCATTCAATCGGATATCTTCGATCACCTGCTGGCGATCCTTCCGGAGTTTGGTCTGCGGGCCTTCCAGCACCCCAGCGGGGCGGATATGCGCGAGCTGAAACATAACCTGCTGTCTGACACCCAGCCTTGATGACAAGGCGGGCGGCCGAAGCACCTGATACCGCCCGCAATTCAAACGCTTACCCACGGCTTTTTACGCAAAATTAATCGCCTAAAAACACCTAAACCGCACTCAAACACCAATTTTTCAGCATTGCTTGCCAGCTTTGACCTCAAAGATTAGGGTTGGCGCTATGAACACCTATCACACCCTTATCCTGCTGCGCCAACACGCCAACCTCTGCCTGGTGAGCCAGCGACTGCGTGGCTGAATTTTCACGCCCACGCCCTGCCCTGTTTTCTCAGTTTTTGCCCGGTTCGCCGCTTGCAGCCGCGCCACAAGGATCAACACCATGAGCATGCTCAAAGACCCGTCCAGCAAGTACCGCCCGTTCACCCAGATCCAGATTCCGGACCGCACCTGGCCGGACCAGATCATCGACAAGGCGCCGATCTGGCTGTCCACCGACCTGCGCGACGGCAATCAGTCGCTGATCGAGCCGATGGATGCCGAGAAGAAGATGCGCTTCTTCAAATGCCTGCTGGCCGTGGGCCTGAAGGAAATCGAAGTGGGCTTCCCGTCCGCTTCACAGACCGATTTCGACTTCGTCCGCGAGCTGATCGAAGGCGGCCACATCCCGGATGACGTGACCATCCAGGTGCTGACCCAGGCCCGTGACGACCTTATCGAACGCACCTTCGAGTCGCTCAAGGGCGCAAAGAAGGCCATCGTCCATTACTACAACGCTTGCGCGCCGAGCTTCCGCAAGATCGTCTTCAACCAGGACAAGGCCGGCGTCAAAGCCATCGCCGTGTCTGCTGGCACCACCATCAAGCGCCTGGCCGAGGCTGCGCCAGAAACCCAGTGGGGCTTCGAGTACTCGCCGGAAGTGTTCAGCAGCACCGAAATCGATTTCGCCGTCGAGGTGTGCAACGCGGTGATCGGTGTGTTCCAACCAACCCCGGCGAACAAACTGATTCTCAACCTGCCCGCCACCATCGAGTGCGCCACGCCAAACAACTACGCCGACCAGATCGAGTGG
>Ga0247831_1004544_pt1 | contig 18356 bp, 21 predicted proteins | sample LaCruzMarch2015__9_FD_192406 | JGI IMG/M metagenome (GOLD analysis project Ga0247831, IMG submission 192406) | Freshwater microbial communities from meromictic Lake La Cruz, Castile-La Mancha, Spain - LaCruzMarch2015_1m | ecosystem: Environmental > Aquatic > Freshwater > Lake | place: Spain... | reverse complement strand
TTGTTTGGTTGCCTAAAAAGCCAACTGTAGAAGATTACAAACAAGTTATCCCAGAAGGAGCTTTAGTTACTCTTCATGGTTGGTTAAGAATTATACCGCCTGAAGTATGCGAGCTGTTTGAGATTTATAATCTGCATCCAGCACCTATACATTTGGAAGGGTATGAAAAATATAAAGGAAAAGATCCTCAGGCTAGAATATTTGAAGATAAGGCAAAGTATTCCGGAAATGTAATTCATGAATGTATCCCGGAATTAGATGCCGGTAAGATATTAGCTAAAAATCAGTTTAATGTTTCTGGTTTTGATTTAGATATGGTGTTTAAATTAACTCATGCAAAAGCTTCTGAACTTTGGAGTAGCTTTTTGCAGGATAGGGTGTAATATAGATAACTATGAGAGTTTCATTTACAGGTGCTCAAAGTACTGGTAAGACTACTTTACTTAACAAGTGTAAAGAAGTTTACAAAGACTATAAATTTGTTGATGAGGTAACACGTTATGTTCGTAAGACGTATGATGTTAAGATTAATGAGATTGGTGGAACTGAAACTCAACTGTACATTTTAGCAGAACATATTAAGAATCATTTAAAGCCGGATGAAAATTTGATACTTGATCGTTGTATATTAGATGGTTATGTTTATACAAAATATCAGGTTGGAAATAGAAAAGTTTCAGAACAAGTCTTACATGCTTTTAATGGAGTGTTTGCTGTTTTATTTGATAAATTAGATTATATTTTTTATACTGATCCGTCTGATGTAAAATTAGTTGATGATGGTGAACGTTCAGTGGATTACAATTTTAGATGTGATATAATTGATATATTTGAAGATCTTATTTCGTACAAGATGTCTCCGAAGAATAGAGAGAAAGTAATTCGTCTTAGCGGTACTGTAGAAGAAAGAATGAAAACTATAGAAGAATATTTAAAATAATGAATACAAACCTAAATGATATTGCCTCTAAGACCTTAGGGTCCTCAGCCTCATACGCAGTATATACTGATCGCCATGATGCTTCACTTCTTAATCCGATGCCTCGTATGCTTGCTCGCGAAGGCTGGGGTATTAAAGAGGGGGAATTTGTAGGCTGGGACACTTGGCACTGTCATGAAGCTACCTTTCTTCTTAATAATGGCGCACCGATAGCAGGAACGTTAAAGTACGTTTACTCTTCTGATTCAAAGTATATGGTAGAATCTAAGTCTGCTAAACTATATCTTAATACTTTTGATATGTGTAAGATGGGTCAAACTATAGATACGGCAATTCAAAATTACGAACTACAAGTTAAAGCAGATTTAGAAAAAGTTTTAGAAACAGAAGTATCTGTTAAATTCTTTAAGTCAGGGGAAGATTCCCAAGGCATCTTCCCTATGTCGGGGTATATCGATCTTCAAGAGTTTCTAGATAAGAGTTTAGAAGATTTAGAAGTTACAGACTATAGTGCTGAACGTAACCATCTAGAGTTTGAAAAAGTAAACTTCACAGGGGTTGGTTATAGTGCAAAAGATAATAAGACCTTATATGCTAATAAGTTTTTTACAAATGCTTTGAGATCTCGCTGCAGACATACTAAACAAAAAGATACAGGTACTGCTTTTATTTCTGTCAACACTCTCGATTGTGTTCTTTGTCCGTCCTCTTTGTTTAAACAGATTGTATCTTTAAGAGAGATTAATGAATTCCATGAGTTTTGTGCTGAAAAGCTTTACACAGAAATTATGAAGTATCCAGAGGTCGAGTCCTGTTGTGTGACGTTGCTTTATGCTCGTAGGGGCTCTCTTGATATTAATCCCTGCAGGGCAACTTCTTTTAATATGCTACCACCGGTGCTTATTAACCCAAAATATTATACTAATAAGGCAATGGGACAGTAGATTTTTGAAATCGTTTTGATTTAATATATTTTATGAGTAATACAGAAAACAAAATTGTAGTGTTCTTCGATTCAGTCGGTAGAACAATCCTTGGTGAAAAACTAGAAGATAAGACAACAAATGAAGTTCTTACTATTAAGAATCCAGCTGTAGTCCATATTATGCCTAACCAACAAAGCGGGCAATTACAGCTTCAAATTCTTCCTTTATTCTTTAAAGAGTTTTTAGCTGAAAAAGATAACGGCACTGTTTGGAATTACAATCGGGCAAATATCACTGAAGCAGTTGATGTAACGTTTGACTTTAAACTAGAAGCACAGTATCGTCAAATCTTTGCAGCAGGTCCAGCACCAGCCCCTCAACAACCACAAGGTTCACCTGAAGTAATAAAGTTGTTTGATGATTGATAGGTTGCATTATCGTGAAGTGCCTGCACAATAGATATATGGCAAAAAAGACAAATACCTTAGACGGTCTCAAAGACATTTTTAAGTCTGTTGACGATTTAAACCCTGATGCAGCTATTTTAGAAGCATCTACTCTTTCAACCGCAGATGAGTGGATTGATACTGGTTCATATGCTCTAAATGCTATCATCTCAGGTTCAATGTACAAAGGTATACCTGTAGGTAGAATCTCGGGATTTTCAGGTCCATCAATGGCTGGTAAGACTCTTATTATGAATAAGATTATGGCTAATGCTCAAAAAAATGGCTATATTGCCGTAATTTGGGATTCAGAGGTCGCAGTAGATAAAAAAGGAGCTGAAGCTATTGGAATGGATGCTAGTCGTACTAAATACTACCCTGTTGAAACGATTGAAGATTGTCGTAACCAAATTTGTGCATTTTTAGATAATGTTATTAAAGCCGATAATCCTGAGCTCAAATTTATTATTTCAATTGACTCTTTGGGCAATCTAGCTTCTGCAAAGGAAATTAGAGACTCTGCTTCTAACAAAGATGCTTCTGATGTCGGACAAAGAGCTAAAGCTATTAAGTCTATGATGCGCGTCCTTACCTATAAGGCTGCTAAGGCTCGGGTACCTATCCTTTTCTCCAACCACGTCTATGACTCAATGGAGATGTTTCCCACTCTAGTAAAAACTCAGTCAGGAGGCAAAGGGCCAATTTATCTCGCCTCGGTATTAGTACAGCTTAGTACTAAAAATGAAAAAGTATCTGATAACCCAAATGAAAATTCAGTAGCTATTGCTCATAATATCTCAGGAGTTACTCTAGGAGCTCTTACAATTAAAAATCGCTTTGTACCTAACTACCTTAAAACTGAATTGTATCTCAATTTTAAAACCGGTTTAGATAAACATACCGGGCTTTTTGAAATTGCAGAAGCATTCGGTGTTATTGAAAAACCAGGCCGTACGGTTATGTTCAATGGGGAGTCTCTTGGTTATCGCAAAGATCTTGAAAAAAATGCTGAGTTTTGGGGTAAAGTTATGCCTAAACTCGAAGAAGTTCTTCAAGAAAAACTTTGCTACGGTGGTGGAGATACATCAGTTGATATTAAAGAAGAAGTCGATAATATTGTTTGATGTCTTCAAAACTCGATCTCGACTATTACGAGAATATCATACTCTTTAACTCTCTCCTGAGTCAAGAGTATCTTTCCTCAATAATAGAGCATACCGATCCTGAATACTTTAGTGATCGAAACGTTAAGACAATATTCAAAGCTATTGTATCTTACTTTAATGAGAGAGGTCAATGCCCTACAGCTACTGAACTTAAGTCTCGTTTAACAACTGAAGAAGAGAAAAAAGCCTTTAACGAAGTAGCCTCTAAGTTTAAAGAGCTTGATACTAACTTTAATAAAGAAGAGTTACTAAACAATACAGAGCGCTTTCTTAAAGAACGCTGTTTATATAAGACGATTGTTGAAACAGCTGAGAAGTATGCTCAGGGTAAAGCTGACCCTGCTGAAACGCTTAAAGACTTTGAAAAGGCTTACAATATTAATTTAGCAGAAGATATCGGTTCTTGGTATTTCGAAGACATTGACGAACATATTAAAGAGCTTACCAAAATTTATAACCCCATACCTACAGGGTGGAAGTTTTTAGATGAAAGACTTGAAGGTGGATTATTTGCTAAAACATTAACTTGTTTAGTTGGTCAGGTCAATGTAGGTAAGAGTATCTTTTTAGGCAACTTAGCTGCTAATATGGTAATGAAGGGTAAGAATACCCTTTTGATCTCACTTGAGATGTCTGAGTTCATGTATGCTAAGAGGGTTAGTACTCAGCTAACCCAAATACCTCATAGCGATTTAAAAGTTTATACTGACGAACTTAAACAACAGATCGGACATATACATAAGCAACTTGATTCAAAGCTTGTTATTAAAGAGTATGCACCAAAGACCGTAACAGTTCGCCACATTGATGGTTATATCGGGAAGTTAAAGCATAAAGGGTTTGTACCTGAAGTTGTTGTAATTGACTACATCAATCTTCTTAAGCCTACTTCTAAAAATTTAAACTCCTATGCTGAAATTAAAGAGATAGCTGAACAGCTTAGAGCTCTTTCCTTTAAGCATAGCATACCCTTTGTAACTGCCTCTCAGCTAAATAGAGGAGCATTTAATACGGTATCACCTGGCATGGAAGGTATTTCAGAAAGTATTGGTCTAGCTGCTACTTGCGACGTTATTTGTTCTCTTTGGCAAGAAACTGAAGATAAAGAGTTAGGACTTATACATCTCGGTATGCAGAAGAATCGTTTTGGTGTTAATTACGGTCACTGTACCTTTAAAGTTAAATATGAAACATTAACTCTTACAGAGGTTAATCCAGATCACTTTGCACAAGAAAATACCCAACAAGCGGTACAAGAGGCTGAAAATACTTTAACAAAGTTAACAGAAGAAAAAAGTATACCTTAACTTGATTAATAGCATTTTATGTAGTAAATACTCTACATCAGATGTTTAACGAAAAAGTTCTTAATAACTTTAACTCCAGAACTAACCCTTTAAGTCAAATTTGTACCAAAGAGTATATTCTCGGTGTATTTAAATTTGGTTCTTACCTTTCTATTATTCATAATAAAAGGCTCAACCCATCTGCAATTTTTGTATGTGTTTTAGAAAACAGAGAAATAAGAGATATGTTTGTAGAAATAACACATTCAGATTCTGTACACGAAGCCTTACTTGGCCTGTTGCAATTATACCCCCCGCTATTAAAATCGAAGAACACCAAACGGTTGTTTAAGAAATCAATAGCAAAATGACGAATTTAGACGTTTATTTTTCCAATAATTTGTAGTAACTATACGTAATTTTTCTCTAGTAGCTTCTGTAATAGGTAATCGTTTTTTGCCTTTATTTGCTTCGCTAATTTTTCTTTTTGTTTCTTCAGAAAGAGGTTTTCTTTTACCTCTATGAGACAAACTCATTTTTAATCTTGCCTCTAAAGACATTTTTTTACCTAAATTAGCTATTCGTAGTTTTTGTTTTTGCTCTTCACTTATTTTTCTACCTTTACGAACTAAACTCATTTTTCTTTTTGTTTCTTCGGTATGTTTAAACCCTACTCGAGCTATTCTTAATTTCTGTCTATGTTTTTCTGTAACTATTCTTCCTTTATTTGCAGCACTAATTTTAGCTCTAGTCTCTAAAGAACGTTTTTGACCTAAAGCATACTTATTACCTTTTAGAGCTTCACTTATTTTCTTTCTTGTTTTTAAAGAGTGTTTTTTACCGTAAGTAGGAGAGATGGCATGTTTAGCTATATTGTACCCATTTTTACCAAAAGGTTGTAATTTATCTAGCCAATACTGCTCTCTTTCGATTAACCTTTCTCTTTCACAGTATTCTAGTATTACCTCTTCAAAATTATCACGTCCGTGCTTCTGTATTGCTCTTTGCAATCTAGGACATTGATTTGTTTTTGAAAAGTGACTTACTCTTCGATATTTATAGTTTACTGTTGAACCAACGTATATTTTACCGGTCTGCTTGTGTTTTAACTGATATATACAAGGACCACCTTGATAGATTTTTAAAATGTCATTCATAATTATTTTTTGCGGGACAACTCGAGTCATTCCGAGCTGGGTGCTGTAACACTCTAACCGCATTATTATTTATTTAAAAGTTGTAAAAAAATACAATGGCTATATTATATAAAGTATGACGTCCCTGGAGCGCAAAATCTTCAACAAGCATTTGATTGTATCTCGTTCCCTTCGTAATAAACCTTTCAAACTCCGTCAGAACTTTGATAACTTCGAACAAGATCCGAAATACATCCATATAAAAAGACTTTCAATATTCTTTTCAAAGTATCCAGACGTTAACATGGATACCTATTTTTTATCTCCTTATAAGCTTTACCCTGATGTTCAGTATTTTGATTTAGCTTACTTTGCTTCACCTAGAGCAATAAAGTCATATACAATTTACAAACAACAATTGTTTCAAGAATCTCCAGATGCTCAAAAAGATGACGTGAAAGAGTCTCTACAATTTTTAGTTCGTTACTGCCTACAGAATAAAATACAGCTCCACGATTACATCTATCATAAAGATAAAAGCATTGAACCTATCTGGACTTACCATATTAAGCATAACAAAATTAATCCTTATGTTTTAATGGAGTTTCCTAATATATTTCATACAATACAGGAAATGCCTAAAGATGAAAGAGAGTTCCTTTTAGGACGTTTCGGAACTAACTTTCTTGATTACCGGACAAAGTATATGAATTCAAAAGAACTTCGACCCTTTATGGAAAAAGCTTTTTACCGTCTAAAACTTTTTGTAGATAAAAACTTGAACTCTGCAAAATACAATACATAATATATCAACTATGACATTCACAAAAAATATGTTTAACGAAATTAAGGCTTCCTTGTCGAACAATAAAGATAGTTCGTATAAGGATATCATGAAATTTGAACCCGGGAAGACTTACGTTGTTCGTCTTGTCCCTAACGTAACTGATCCTAAGACTACAATGTATCATTACTATCACCATTCCTGGAATAGTCTTTGTACTGGCCAGTTTGTTACTACCCTTTGCCCTTCCACTTACGGAGAGCAATGCCCGATTGATCAATACGTTCTTAAGACCTATAAAACTGGGTCTGCTGAAGATAAAGAGAAGATTAAACCTATCACTCGTAAAGAGAATTGGTTTGTTAATGCTTATATCATTTCTGATCCTACTAATCCTGAAAACGAAGGTAAAGTTAAGGCTATTCGCTACGGTAAAGAGTTGGCTAAAGTTATTAATGCAGCTATTGACGGAGATGATGCTGATGAATTTGGTGTTAAGATCTTCGATGTTGCTGAAGGCTGTTCCCTTAAGATCAAATGCGAATCTCGTACTGGTATGGGAGGCTCTAGAGCGTTTGTTACCTACTCAGCTTCTAAGTTTACTTCACCCTCTAAGCTTGAAGGTGTAGATGCTAAGAAGATTGATGGTATCTATGAGTCTGTTCTTGAGCTTGATAAGTTCAATAAGCCGAAAACCTATGCTGAACTTCAGCGTATGCTCGATCAGCATTTCTTCTGCATCCAGGATGTCACCTCTGTGGAAGAACCAGATGAAGAGACTACACCAGTCTCTAAGCCAGCTGTCTCTAAGAAAGATGAAGCTTTGAACTCTATCTTTGCAGGCATTAAAGAATCTACTCATAAAGAGGTAGAAGAGAAACCTAAAGCAGAAGAAAAGCCTGCTGTGGATGATACTGATGCTAAACTCAAAGAACTTCTCGCTAGTCTTTAATTTATGTTAAGAAGTAAAAAGAAACTCCAATACGCTAATCATAATATTCTTCATTCACCTGAAGAGGTTGAAGAACTTATTAACAACGGTGCAAAGGCTTATGAAGCTTATCTTGATGCTCTAGGCTTTGATTGGCGTAATGACCCGAATAGCGCAGATACACCTCGTCGAGTTGCTAAGGCGTTTGTTACTGATTTAGCTATGGGGTGTTATTCTGCACCACCTAAAGTAACCGCCTTCGATAACGTAGATGGTTATGATGGTATGGTATGTCAGAATAATATCAAAGTTGTTTCAATGTGCTCTCATCATCATGCTCCTTTTATGGGTGTAGCTCATGTGGCTTATTTACCTGCTAAGAACGGTAAAGTAATTGGTCTATCAAAGCTCAATCGTATTGTAGATTGGTTTTCAAGAAGGCCTCAGGTTCAAGAAAACCTAACTATGCAGATTCATCAATACATTGATCAAGTTTGTGAGAAAAATAAGGGAGTAGCTGTATTAATTGAGGCTAATCATACCTGCTGCTCTAACCGGGGCATTAAGCATGATTCTACTATGAGAACTGCCAGAATGTCTGGTTCTTTTTTAGATGAAAAAGATAATTCAAGGGCTGAGTTTTACAAATTTGTGGAATTTGCCCAAAATAATAAAGGACATATTTCGTAAAATGAGTACTATTGAGGAACAACTTGCAACAGCTATTGTAGCTAAAATGGCTGGAGTTGAGCTACAAAGAGTTGATGAACATACAATAACTCAGTCCTCTACAGGCCCGGCTGCAAGGATAGACCCTAAGTCATTTCTGCCCGGCGTTCAGCAGCACCAACAAAGGCAACAAGATGCAATTATTGCTGCTGCTAATCGAGAGGCGGAAATGGCATATCCTTTGCCACCTGAATACGGAAATCAGTCTCAGCCCATGCTTCAAACGCTTACAGGTACACCACCAGTCTTAGCACAACCTCAAGCTGACCCTAACCAGCTTACCTTTGATTTCTTAGATGAAGCTACAACTAAAAAATCTTTAAAACAACTTGATTTAATTGTCGATTACCTGTATTCTATTAATAACAAATTAGATAAGGTACTCTCAAAACGTGACTAATATTCTATCTCTTAATAAAGAATCTTTTGTTCAGAAGTTTCTTTTACCTATCAGTAAACTAGCTGATAACGTTTCCATCACTATTGATGATAACGAAGTATTTACTACTTGTGCCTCTCAGGACGGCTCAGTAGTACTCTTAGCTAGTTATAAAACTGATACAGCTGTTAAAGGTATTCCTCGGATAAACCTTCCTGATGTTAAGAAGTTTGTTCGTCTTCTTGACTGCGTTGAAGAGAGTAACATCGCATTAACTATTGATGATAATCATCTCAAGTACACAACACCTGCTTTTAAGTTTAATTACTATCTTCTAGAGGATAGCTATATGCAGAGGTGCCCGGTTAACCCTGAGAAGATTAAAAAGTTAAAATACGATACTGCTTTTATTCTGCCTAATTCAAAATTTAATGAAGTGTTAAAAGGTAGCTCAATTGCTACAGACTCTGATAAGTTATATTTTTATACGAAAGATAGTAAAGTTTACTGCGAGCTTAATGATCTTGAGAGACAGAATATTAATAATATTACATACCTTGTAACAGACAAATATGTAGGAGAAGATATTAAAAATACCCTACCGCTTAATTTAGAGAATATTCGTCTGCTTGCTGGTACTAAATGCAATGAATTTACTGTAAAGGTTAATAATGAACTAAAAGTGACGCTTTTTCAAATTGAAGAAAAAGATATAGATATAAAATTTATTATATCAGCGCTGGTAAAATGACGCCCTAAAGTATAAGTCTTAATATGTCAAATAAATTATCCACCCTTGGCTACACCCTGAAACGTCTGAGAGATTCAGGCTACTATGCCCATAAACTTTTTACAGAGTATAATGATGCTGATCCTCGGGCATGGACTATTATAATTGACCCTGGAATTAGCTCTGTGTTCTGTACCTGCTTTGTAAATCAACCCTTTTACGGAGAGTCTTTTTTTGAATTAACAGACGGCGATCAAAGAATTCCAGGCCGCTTAAAACTATCTACTTCTTCTTTTGAAGTACTTGTTGAACATCTTGTTAAGTTCAACATTAATAATAAAGCTCCAGGCTACAATAAGAAATTTAGTAACACCGATAAATAATAGTGTATGGCTAAAAGTGATAAAGATAAAAATAAGCCATCTAAAAGAGTTTATCGTAAGAAGAAAACTGAATCCCTTGGCCTGAGTGCTTTAGAGGCTTCTGAAGAAAAAATACTTCCTGAAAAACAGCTTGCGCAGGTTGAAGAAGTTATTAAGAATGCATTTCTCCGCTTTTATGACAACGCTACTTTAAAACAGTATAAAGTAAAAGATCTTGAACACTTGGATAGTGTTGTGTCTGAATTTTTAAAAACATTTATGATCTTGGGTTATGACCTAAATGGGGAGAAAGCATTTATTATGCACGCTACTAACCCCCATGATAAAGACGCTTTAGTAGAACATCTTCGTACAACTCTACTAGGAATTATCAATGCACAGAGTTAAATAACTCTGTGTCAAAAAAAGCTAAAGAAGAGATATTTAAAGATCCCTACGAAGACGTTATAATTGAAAACCCTATAGACGATTCTCAGTTCTATAGAGGGGATAAAAATGTACCAAAAGAGGATGCCCAGTTTGAGTGGACCCCTGCGATGGTCAAAGAGCTCAAAAAGTGTAAAGAAAATATTGTACACTTTGCTGAAAGTCATTTTTGGATTGTAAATCTTGATCAGGGTAAGATGAAGATTGAGCTCTATAAGGCTCAAAAACGTGCTCTTAAGTCTCTAGCAGATAATAGGTTTGTCTGTGTCTTAGCCTCCCGTCAATGTGGTAAGACAACAATCACTACTATCTACGCACTTTGGAATACCTGCTTCTTTGACGATCAACGTGTCATTATTGTAGCTAATAAAGAAAACACAGCTATTAATATTTTTAAAAGAATAAGAATGGCTTATGAAATGTTACCTAACTATCTCAAGCCCGGGGTTAAAGAATATGGTAAAACCGGAGTAACATTTGCTAACGGTTCTAGTATTGGTATTAGTACAACCACCTCAACTGCAGCTCGTGGCGATACTGCTTCTATTCTCTGTATTGATGAGGCAGCTTTTATTGATCCTCATTTTATGGATGAGTTTTGGAAATCTGTTATACCGATTGTATCATCCGGTAAAAAGACTAAGATCTTCATGGTCAGTACTCCAAACGGATCGAGTAATAAGTTTTATGAAATTTATTCTGGAGCTGAAAAAGAAACGAACGGCTGGAAGGCTGAAAGGATTGATTGGTGGGATGTTCCCGGGAGAGGTGAAAAGTGGCGAAAACAAATGGTATCAGCTTTAGGTTCTGACGAAGCCTTTCAACAAGAGTTCGGTAACACATTTCTTGATGCAGGTAATTCTGCTGTAGGAGCTGCTGTCATCGAGAGGTTTAAAGAACAAAAGAAACCGGTCATCTATACAGGGGAAGAGGGAGCCTATAAGGTATTTGAGGCTCCGGACACTTCCAAGTTATATGCCATAGGTGTTGATGTCGGGGAAGGTATTGGGAGAGCCGCGTCCGTGGCCCAGGTTCTTGATATTACAGACCTAACTGAGATAAAGCAAGTAGCTGTTTACGGAACTAATGTTGTTGAACCCTATCATTATGCTAACAAGCTGGTTAATTTATGTTCTCAATGGGGTAACCCCCCTTTGCTTGTAGAAAGAAATAACTGTGGAGCTCAAATTATTGATGCCTTGTTTCATAAACATATGTACGAAAAAATCGTATCATGTTCAAAACTCGCTAATACAGGCTCATTTTCTAATACAAGACACTTAGGAATTTTATCTCATAATAATTTACGCTTTGCAGGTGTTGCTAACATGCGCTATTGGGTAAACTTTTTGCAAACTGTTCATGTAAATGATGTAGATACAATTAAAGAGTTTGAAACTTTCATTCGGTATCCGAATGGCACTTACAGAAAGAAGAATGATTTATTTTATGACGATAGAATTATGTCTCTTGTTTGGTCTTTGTTTATTTTAGAACCTGAAATCTGTCAACAATATTTTGAAATCCAAGAATTTGATGAACAAAATAAACCTTTAAAGATAAGTAATTTAGATTATTTTGAAGTAGATAAAAGTTTATACAAGGTAAAAGACTTAAGTAATAGTAATAATATAACAACTTTGGGTATTGATGATGATTTAAAGTATCAGCCATTAGTTTCAGAAAAAGAACTGGAAAAAATGTTTGATACCTCAGATATGGATGATTTAATGTCTCAGGGTTGGAAGCCAATGTAATATGCCAGATAACGACCTTTGCGAGACTCCACAACCAACCCAGCAATCAGTTCTTAATAGATCTGGTAAGGATAAGTTTTTACTTGTTTTAAATTTACCTCAGGTTTTAAGAAAACAAACTCTTTCAAACGATTTACTAAAAATAGACCCCTTACAAATTAGTATCTTCGGAACTGTAGTACCACCTATACAAGTTCCAAGCAATGAGATTCGTTACGGAGGACAGTCGTATAATGTTTCTTCTTATACCCGACCAAATTATCCCCCTTTGCCAGTAAACTTTATTGTTGATAATAGTTTTCATAACTACTGGGTACTATGGAAGTGGTTATCAATTTTAAATGATCCTGATTCTAGCTATTACTCTGGTACAGACCCTAAACTAGAAACTTGGAGAGATAGAACTGAAACTGGTATAGTTACTGAGTATCAAACCAATTTTTCTATTTTAGGTTTAAATGAGTATAATCAAAAAAGTATAGAATTTATATTTTATAATGCGTTTATTACCAATTTAGGTAGCATTAACTATAACTATAATGACCCGGAATTTATAAAATCTTCTGTAGAATTTCAATTTTCTAAACTAGATGTAGTTATACCTACATAAAAAAAGTACCCGGAAAGGCTTAAATAATAATACAAGATTATGGCACGTTCAATCAATTCACCAGGTGTACAGATTACAGAAAGAGATTTATCTGAATACATACAGCCCTCTGTAGGTACTTCTGTTTTTGCAGCAGGTTTTGCTTCTCAAGGACCTACAGATGAAGTACTCATTATTACGTCAAGTTCAGAATTAGAACAAATTTACGGTGTACCTGAATCTGCAGCAGAAAAATACTTTCATTATACATGCCGAGAAATTCTAAATTCTTCAGCGTCTCTCTTAACTACCCGTCTCCCATATGGTTCTGCCTCAGGCGCAGGGTTTGATAATCAATATAGTGCTCTTTTATACCCTGTAGCATCTGCAAGTGGTAGTTTTGAAATTGGTCAGCCTTCTCATATAGTTCTTAATCAAGAAGAATATAAAGATATGATTCAAGGTAATATTACCTGGACATCTCTTACTAGCGTTATGGCATCAGCTTCTTATATTTCTGCGTCGAACTTTGTTAACGCCGGCATCGTTGTTCTTAATGCAGCTCAAACAACGGTTAATGAAGGTTATGAAGGCTACTATGTAGCATTTACAGATAACCAAGATATTGGCCCTGGAACGGATTTTACATCTGTTAACACGTTCAAGAGTTTATCTGCAAATCAAGCCTTTGTAACTGTTCCAACAGATAGACTTAGTTTTGCTCTTTCTGGTACTAAAGAATCTTTAGGTGCCGGTAGTATTTCAGAAATTATTGAAGGTATTCCAACTTACGATTTTGGTTCTAGTTACTTTAATGACAGTCTCATCATGACAGTTTTTAAGGTAAGAACTTCAATTTACGAGTCTGGTACTCTTGCACCTTCTCTTGCAGAAACTTACATCGGCTCTCTCGATCCTAACAAAAAGACAGTTGCTGGTACTGGAGTACAAACATACTTCTTAGAGGATCTAGTAAATAATTCTTCTAGAAATGTTAAGGTTCTTATAAACCCAAATATCTCTACAAGAACTAACTGGAGCACACCTTCTTCAGCAGATCCAAGCACAGCAGTACGGGTCGCATCAGGTAACAGAGCACTTTATGGTTTAGGTACTTTTGTTCCAACATATACTGTAACTAACAAGTATGTTGGTAATATTAATAACAAGCTACAAAGAGCATTGACCCTTATTGAGTCTCCAGAGCTAGTTAATATTGACGTAGTTGTTGACGGAGGTCTTTCAACAATTTCAGCAGTAGTAAGCTCAGAAGTTGAATTTGATGATTCAGTCTTTGTTAATACTACAACACTTGCAAGTAGTTCAAGTGATTACGTAACACGTTGGAGAAACGTCTTTAATACATTTAATAACTTTGCACAAAACGTTCGTAAAGATTGCGTATTTATTTCTGATCCGTTTAGATATATCTTTGTAAATGGCTCTGATACAAAAGTCACCTCATTGAAAAACTTTAATTTTGCAACCAATATCTATACACCGCTAAAGACAGCATTTAATGGTATTGAATCAAATTATGCAGCAACTTATGGTAACTGGGTTAAAGTATACGATCAATACTCTGATAAACGAGTCTGGGTACCAACATCCGGCTTTGCAGCAGCTGCATTCGCAAGAACAGATTCAACTGCCCAGCCCTGGATTGCACCAGCAGGTTTAACTCGCGGGGTTATTAATAACATTGTTGACATTGCATTTAACCCAAATCAAAAGCAAAGAGATTTCTTATATCCAATCTCAATTAACCCTGTTGTATTCTTTAATACAGATGGTTTTGTAATCTTTGGTCAAAAGACTCTACAAACAAAACCATCAGCATTTGATAGAATTAACGTTCGTAGATTGTTCTTAGCTCTTGAAAAATCCGTACAACGCTCACTTCGTTACTTCGTATTTGAACCTAATACCGAATTCACAAGAACCCGGTTAAGAAACACAATTACACCAGTATTTGAATTAGCAAAGAATACAGAAGGTGTTTACGATTATTTGATTGTTTGCGATGAAAGAAACAACACTCCTGATTCAATCGATCGTAATGAACTTAGCGTAGATATTTATATTAAGCCAGTTCGTGCTGCAGAGTTTATCTTAGTTAACTTTATTGCAACACGCACAGGTCAAAACTTCCAAGAACTTATCTAATAAATAATTTAAACATATGGCACAAAATATATCAGACTTCTATAGGTCAGTCCAACAAAAAGATTTTGCACGGCAATTTCAATTTAGACTCGTACAGCTAGCAAATACAGACTTTGGAGAAGATACATTAATATATGTTGAAACTGCAACTCTACCAGGTAGATCTATTACAAACGTTCAAGTACCTTTTATGGGCTTGCAGTTTAATGTACCCGGAACTGCTACTTACCCTGGATCAGAAAGTTATGCAGTAACATTCCGTTGTGATCAAAATTACAACATTAGAGCTGCTTTAGAAAACGCCACATTTAACACTTTTGATGATGGTACTTCCACTGGAGATTTCAACATCGCTCGTAACTCTTCTGTTATAACAATGAATCTTCTTAATAAAGCTGGGGGCACTGTTCGTCAATACACCCTCTATGGAGCTTATGTGGTTTCAGTAGGAGATCTATCCTACAATCTCGGTGATAGTGGTACTATTCAAACCGTGCCAACCACTCTAGCATATCAATACTGGAGAGTTACTACAACAGGAAGTTCTCCTACAGTACTCGGTTAATTAGCAATAAATAATATTGCTAATATATGGCTGACCGGATAACTGATTTTTCAGGACAAATACCTTTATTTTTTGAGTCGTTTTTAAGTAAACCGGCTTCTGCTCTACCCAAGGGCGCTCAATGGGTTGTTGATTTTGAAGGTCTTGAAAGCGTAAAAGATGCTATTATTAGAACAGCTCAACTTGAACCTGGAAAATGGGATATCGAAACCGGTTTAACAACTTTAATTAGTAATCAAGACTATAATCGAAAAGGATGTTTGTTTTGTCAGGCAGTCTCTATACCAGGTGAGCAGACAATTGCTAATCCAGAAGGTATTCAAAAAAACCAATTCATAAGAACAGCAGTTGGAGAAGGACGTTCTGATTACGCTCCAAACGGACTTCGTATGGTGTTTTTAGATACTAATGTAAGTTTTGTAGATAATGTAATCCGCCCCTGGGTTGTCACTACAGGTCGTCTCGGCCTGATAGCTCGTCCGCCCGGGAGTACAAATTATAGACAGGATATATCTGTTTATAAAATCGGGGTATTAACTTCTCAGGACCCGCCTTTTATTTTACAAAAATATACATTTTTTGGAGCTTGTGCAGTACAGGTATCTGAAGAAGAATATAATTATACCCCTACTAATGCTCCAGTAAATAGAGAGGCAACTTTTATATTTCATCACTATAGTCTTGAAACCAATAAAAATAATTCTGCCATTAAGTTTAATAATTCTAAAATACCTGTATCGTTTGCAACCCCGCAAAGAAATGTTAACGTGCAGCGTTAACTTAAAACAGAAGTTGCCCAACCTGTAATCAGTTAATAAATCTTGTTAATGGCTAAACTTATTAGTACTGCAGATCTATTACAAAGCTCTTTAGATTTTAAAGAACTAGATCTTAAGCAGTATAGACAACTCTTAAAATGTTTTTTAGGAGATGAAGTTTATGCTGACCTCATCTTTAATAATACTGATAATATAATTAAAGAGTTAACATCTTTATCTTATAAAGAAATTACTAATTTAAATTTTTTAGATTATTGTTTATTACTTTTTAATATCAGACAAGTAAGTATAGGGGATACAGTATTATTATATGCTGAAGACGTTGAACAAAAACAACTTAAAATAGATCTACGGATTAGTAAAATTATAGAGCAAGTTACTGATAAAAAAATAATAGACCTACTTACACCTGAAACTATAGATCAGTGTTATATAGAATATAGATTACCTTCTATAAGAGAAATTTTAATTTTAGAAAAAGAAAAAGACATATATTCTTTTTACACCTTTTTTTTAAAAACAATAAAATTTTCTAGTTCTATTATTGATTTAGAAGATTATACATTTAAGGAAAGAGAAGAAATTATTCAAAAAATACCAGTTAAAGTAATGACAGGTTTAACAAAAAGAACTCACTCTATAATAGAACATTGCAACAAAATTAATTTATTACAATCTTTAAACAGTAAGTCATTTGATAAAAAACTATACTTAACACTTAATAGTCAAATAATAGCTTTTGTTATTAAATTAATTTATAATACAAGTTTAGAGTCCATTTATGAATTAATGTTTGCTCTATCAAAAGCAGCTAACTTTTCAGGCACGTTTTTAGATGACTGTTCCCCTGGTGAGTTTTATTTCTTCACTAAAAAACTAGAAGAAATTAGTGCTCGTCAGCAAGAATCTAATAATTTAAATGCTGAAAACGGTTTACCCCCTATAGTTTCTGAATTTGGACTGGAATAAACAAAAAAAATAGTATAATTACACTTTATGAGTCAAACTACAGAAACGGTACAAGATGTACTACAACTTTTAAAAGCTCTTGATCAAACTAATAGCTTTGAAGTTTACCTACCTTCTTTACAGAGGTCTGTACTCTTTAAACAACTTAACACAGAGCAGTTAAAGAAAATACTTAAAACTATAATTGATTCCCCAATACATAACACAGAATTTACGATAACATTTAATTCTATTATAAAAGATAATATCCTGGATGATTCAGTTAATGTAGAAGAACTAAACGTATTTGATAAGACTTTAATTCTTATAAAGACCCGTATTGAAAGTATTTCATCTGAATATACATTCACTCTTAATGATGAAGAAAAAGTTCAATTAGAGAGCTTTAAAGTCAATGTAGCAGACGCTTACAATAAATTTATTGAGTCTTCCCCTATATATAATACTGAAATAATAAAGAGTAATAACTGTGAATTAGAAATTTCTCTACCTACACTTCAGACTGAAAACAAGCTCGAGAAAGAGCTTTATAAAAATGTTAAATTAGAGATAACAACACCTGAAGAGCTCCGCAATACAATAGGTGAAACATTTATTAATGAACTTACAAAATATATAACATCTATAAAAGTGAATGAATCCACTATAGATCTTAATCAACACAACTTTAAAACAAGAATTAAACTCGTAGAACAATTACCAACAACTTGTATTAACGGTGTTTTAAAGTATATTGAAAAATATAAAGAACTCTTAAAACCTCTTATAACACATAGTAATACGGGAGTAGAAAAAGACCTCCCTCAGGATGCAACGTTCTTCAACATGTAATTTCTTCCATAAATAACTATGGATGGAAGCTACTGCTGACACACTCTTAAATCAGGTTGCAAATCTATTTTTATCTAAAATAGATAAGCAAAATATTGACCCTAAATTTTTAAAGAAATTTACAGAACAATTATTAGGTAAGTTTAGTTATACTTCATCTGAACCTATAAAGCAAAGACCAGCCCCTTCTCAAGGTAACTCAAGCAGCTCAAGTAATTCATTAGTAGAAGATCTTAAAAAGGTTTATAAAAGCCTTATTAAAACAGATGCAACCTATAAAAATGATTACAAGGCGTTTTTAAAATATGTTTTACCAGATGAACTTCTAAAACAAAGTACTGATAATATTGTTACACCAGCAGAAAAGCCTGAGATTAAATCTGTAGAAAAAACTGTTGAAAAGCCTGAGATTAAATCTGTAGAAAAAACTGTTGAAAA
>Ga0247831_1004540_pt1 | contig 18365 bp, 20 predicted proteins | sample LaCruzMarch2015__9_FD_192406 | JGI IMG/M metagenome (GOLD analysis project Ga0247831, IMG submission 192406) | Freshwater microbial communities from meromictic Lake La Cruz, Castile-La Mancha, Spain - LaCruzMarch2015_1m | ecosystem: Environmental > Aquatic > Freshwater > Lake | place: Spain... | reverse complement strand
AAAGATTTGTATGACTATGAAATGAATCTGAAAATTTATAGAGATTATAAAAACACCGTAAATACAGCTTTTGACGAGGGAAAACTTGAAGGAAAACTTGAAGGAAAACTTGAAACTGCTAAATCATTAAAAAAATTAGGAGTTTCAATTAAGACAATTATTGAAGCAACTGGACTAACAAAATTAGAAATAGAACGCTTATAAACAAGAAAATAAATTTACAGGATGTGGCTGCCTTTTCTCAATCTCTCAAGCTCCGATTGTAGCAAGCCAATGGTTATTGATTGAGATTTGATAGTTTCGTCTTTGGCCTCTTCTATGATTTTTCGAGATTGGCGTTCTTTTTCGAAATCTTCTTGATAATATACTACGCCATTGTTGATTTGAATTAGATTTGTAGAATTTGGGTGGTTATTATGTTCAATTTTTATTTCTTTTACGCCCTATTTTAATTCTTCGGCCTTATACCCAAAACCTTAGCTATCTTTTCTATATCTTCTTCAGAGGGATTTGATTTTCTATTTTCGATATGTGAAATATTGGCTTGTGTCATGTTACATTCGAATGCTAAGACTTCTTGTTTACAGCCTCGTTCCGCATATTATCAGCAATTTGGTTGTTAGGCAAAATGTCATGAAATACTTCAAAAACGTGCATTTAAACAATAACTCGAAAAATATTTATAAATTTGTTATATTGAAAATTATAGCTTTGAAGCAAACAACAAGATGAAAGCAAAATATTTAAACCCATTTACGGACTTCGGATTTAAAAAAATCTTTGGCGAAGAAGCAAGCAAACCGCTTTTACTTGACTTTTTAAATGCTTTATTGCCTATTTCTGATAAAATTGTTGAATTGACTTTTAAGAACAATGAACAAATTGGACAAACTGATCTTGATAGAAAAGCAATTTACGACATATACTGTGAAAATGAAAAGGGCGAAAAATTTATTGTAGAACTTCAAAAAGCCAAACAAAATTATTTCAAAGAAAGAGCGATTTTCTATTCCACTTTTCCAATTAGAGAACAAGCTGAAAAAGGAGAATGGAATTACAATTTGAAAGCTGTTTATTGCATAGGAATTTTAGACTTCACATTTGACGACTACGAAACTGAACCTGAAAAAACTGAAGTTGTTCATACAATAAAACTAAAAAATCAAAATGGGAAAATATTTTACGATAAACTGACTTTCATTTATCTTGAAATGCCAAATTTCAAACGAAAAGAAACTGAACTTGAAACTCGATTAGACAAATGGCTCTTTTTTATTAAAAATTTAGAAGACTTTCAAACTATTCCAACAATAATTGCGGACGAAGTTTTTAATCAAGCGTTTGAGAAGGCTGAACTTGCCAAGTTTGGGCAAAAAGATTTGTATGACTATGAAATGAATCTGAAAATTTATAGAGATTATAAAAACACCGTAAATACAGCTTTTGACGAGGGAAAACTTGAAGGAAAACTTGAAGGAAAACTTGAAACTGCTAAATCATTAAAAAAATTAGGAGTTTCAATTAAGACAATTATTGAAGCAACTGGACTAACAAAATTAGAAATAGAACGCTTATAAACAAGAAATTAAAGTTACAGGATGTGGCTGCCTTTTCTCAATCTCTCAAGCTCCGATTGTAGCAAGCCAATGGTTATTGATTGAGATTTGATAGTTTCGTCTTTGGCTTGTTCAATTACTTTCCAAGATTGGCGTTCTTTTTCGAAATCTTCTTGATAATATGCTACGCCATTGTTGATTTGATTTGGATTTGTAGAATTTGGGTGATTATGATGTTCAATTTTTATTTCTTTTACACCATATTTAAGTTCTTCGGGCGTAGTACCCAAAACCTTAGCTATCTTTTCTATATCTTCTTCAGAGGGATTTGATTTTCTATTTTCGATATGTGAAATATTGGCTTGTGTCATGTTACATTCGAATGCTAAGACTTCTTGTTTATAGCCTCGTTCGAGGCGTTTGGTTCGTATATTATCAGCAAGAAGATTGTTCATAAAAGTTACAGTATAGATTTTGATTTGCAAGATTATAAATCTTTCTCTTATTTACAACCAAACCTCAATAAAATTATTATAAGTAAAATATAAGTGTTTTATAAGTAATAATTATAAAATATATTGAAATAATTATAATATAAGCAGCATATAATCGTGCTATATTTGCAAAAGTAGCCCAAATTGTATCACCGAAAAACAAACAACAGCAACGGTGCTGTGGCTATAAATCCTTTCGGTACAAAAACAATGAAAAGATTATCATTAGAAGAGTTGAAAGCTCAGAAAGTCGTAGCTAATTTAGATGCCATTAAAGGTGGTGACACAAACAAATGTCATATTCCAGAGATAAAGATTGATAGCACAGGAACACACCTTATCTGGCATTAAGAAATCAATCAAGTCTCATTAAGACATTTTTATTTTAATCGTAATAGGTTAAAATAAAAATGGTTTTAAACCAATTCTTCACGTAGTAAAAGTATCTTAAATTTCTAATAAAATGAAAAGATTATCATTAGACGAGTTAAAAACTCAAAAATCTAAATTAATAGTTAATTTAGATGCTATTAAGGGTGGTAATAATGATGGGTGTCATATTACAAAAGAGGAACATGAACGGATGATGCGTGAAATAGGTATTAAATGATTAAAAATAAATCAGTTTGCTTGATACCTTTGTCTTGCAAACTGATTTTAAATAGTTACATGAAATATCGACATCAACAACCTTAACTTGCTGATTATAAAGTAATTATCTCAGGGTTCATAACTGATAATTCATATTTATTACATACTTTGCATTTATGAAATTTTTCTCGCTTTTTATTTTCCCTTTCCTAAGCATCGCTCAGCAAGAATCATTCAAACTATGTGATAGTCATATTACAGAAAAATGGAAACCTCAATATTATTCGTTTAAAGCAAAATATCCTCTTTCTTCTGAAAAACTTACAGAACGGGCAAACAAAGTATTAGTATATCAACCAAAAAATATAGACGGTTTTCTTACAATTCGTTTTATGGTTAATTGTAAAGGACAAACAGGGCATTACGAAACTTATCAAATTAACAATAATTATCAAACAACAGTCTTTGAACAAAAGTATGTGGTGCAATTATTGACTTTTATTAAGAATTTAAACGATTGGAAGATAGCAAATTATCAAGAAATGGCGTATGATTATTATACTTACTTTACATTTAAGATAGAGCATGGAGTTATCATGGAGATTGTACCTTAGTTTAGTAGTTTCAACATTTTCATCAGTTTTGTTCGGCCAGAATGTTGTTGAAAAGAAAGAATATTTTATAAAAAAAGCATTCAATACTTATCCGCAAGTCTCTGAAGAATTTAGAGATTGTATTGATTCTGCACTTGTTCTTTTACCAAATGATGCACAATTATGGCGAGAAAAAGCAACCTCTCATTTTAAAGCAGGGCAATATGAACCTGCACTAAAATATATTAATAAAGCAGTTGAGTTAGATACATTGGCATATTTGGGCTATCGAGGTTTTATGAAGTGCGTTTTTATGAAAGACTATGCCAATGCAATCATAGACTTAAAAGCTATCTATAAAAAACGACCGATCGACCAAACAATGGACCATAGTTATCCTTTTTGGATAGGCATTTCGTATTTAAAGTTAAACAAATTAGATTCGGCGGATTATTATGTAGGTTTATCTGTCAATAATGCTTTACTGAAAGGCAAAGAAGCAGTCCATTATGTGGATTGGTTTTATTGGGGACTGACAAAATTCAAACAAAAAAAATATAAAGAGGCTTTATCATACTTTGAAAATGCTATGGCTCAAAACTCACATTTTCCAGATGTTGAGTACTATAAAGCAATGGTTTTGCTACAACTCAACCAAAAAGAGGATGCAAAAGCGTTATTAATTCAAGCAAAAGCAAATATAGCAAATGGCTATCGAATGAATGAAGATAATGAATCTTATGCCAATTATCCTTATCAGATTACTACTTTTGAAATTGATGAAATTTTAGAAAAACTTTGATGAAAATACTACAATTTAACATAAATAACGAACAACTTGCTCAAAACCAAATTTCGTTGGCTGATACAATCCGAATGGCGATTTACCAAGAAAATGAGCAGTTTTTTGATTTATTAGATTTTGAAAATGATACACTATTTTTAGAACCCAATTGTTTCTGTTATTTTCTTTCTGATATTGGTTCGGAAAACAAAACCTCTTTGGAGCAAACCCTACTTGGTTATATTATAGAAGAAAAACGTCTGTCAAAAATACAACTAAGAAGTGATTTGTTCGGTTTGGTTAATCTTCCAAACTTAGGCTATATTCGAGCAAATCCTTATGAAGTTTTTACACTTTCTGATGAAGAAATTACTCAGAAACTTATCCCCAATCAATTTGTAAAAAATAGTACCATTCGCCTTTGTTTGCACCCCACTGACCATTTAAGCTATCAAGATGGCGTAATATTTGATGAACCTATTGAACAATCCTTGAATAAACATCAATCACAATTAGTAGAAGCTACCATATTTTTTCAAAACAATTTACCTGATTTTTGGCAACTTATTGAAGATTTTACTCGTGAATTTGTCGTTTTCAGTAGTCCCAATCATAACTCCTTTGCTGGTATTATGCAACAAGGTACAGCCTACTTTAATATCGAAAACAAGCAGAAATCAATTGTCTTTTTCATAGATGATATTGCCCACCAATGCGGGCATATCATTTTTAATGTACTTACGCTTGAAACCAATAAGTTTTTGAAAGTAGCCAAAGATTCTCCTTTAAGTGGTTTCACGCCAAATCCACAGGAAAGTAGAGGAGTTTATGGTGCTTTTCATGGTTTATTTACATATACTACCATTTTACACTCTTTGGATAAGGTATTGAAATCTGGAAATTTATTTGATGAAACACAATGCCATGAAGCACTCGGAAGAATGGGTTTTTATATGGGCAAATTTTACTCAGACCTTCAATTGATGAATAATAGTGAGATTTTGACAGATGAAGGGTTAGCTTATCATAAACAGTTTTCAGAAGGATTCAGTACAATATTTCAAGAATATGTCAAAGAATTAGCCTTACTCAATTACAGTAACCAACTTTATACTTTTCAATACGACTTATTCCAACTCTTAAATCCAATTCAAAAACCCCTTTTTGTATGAAAAAATTACTCTTTTTGTTTTTACTAATAAGTTCGGTAGTCTATGCTCAAACAAGCCGATTGATAGTAAGTCCTAATATTTATTTACCCCAAGATAGCACAATAAGCAAACAACTCATTTCATCACTCAACGAATTTTTGATTTTAGCTCAAAAACCAAACGAAAAAAACAGTTTGGTTTTTCCAGCAGAAAAAATAGAAACGTTTATTCAGCTTGACGAAGTAAATGGGATGGAGAAAAGCGGTAGATTTAAAGATGACTTCTTTTATAAACCTTATCTTACAAATGTCGTAGCTGCTGAAGATAGCAAGTATTTAATCAAGGTTTCGTACATCGGTGTAAACGAAAAAACGCCAGTATTGGCCGGAAGTTTTGAATTTATTGCCCACAAAATAAATAATTCTTTTTTGTTTTCTTCGCCGTTGGTTCGCAATACAAAATACTGGAAAACTGAAAAAGTTGGCAATAACATTTTTCGTTTTCAAAACTCTATCAACAAAGAAAAATTACAAGAGTTTGACAAATTGGCAACAAAATTTGATAAAAAACTAAAATCTGTCAATAAATTAAGTGAGTTTTATTTATGTTCAGATTTTGTTGCGGTACAAAAATTAATTGGTGTTGATTATAAAATAGACTATAATGGCTATGCTGAAAATACACTGAGCTCAACAATTGGCGACAAAAAACTCATCGTTTTAGGAAGTAATAGTGCCAACTTCAATGAATTTGACCCGCATGATTTATGGCACGATAGATTAAGTTTGGCTATTTCAAGACAAAAAGTAAATAAACCAATCGATGAGGCTTGTGCCTATCTGTATGGTGGAAGTTGGGGCATAAGTTGGCAAGATATTTTTAAACAATTTAAAGAAAAAGTTGCTACTGATAAAAACGCAAAATGGGCAGACTTCAAAGAAAAACCAGTAAATTTTGGAGAAAGTCAAGAGAAGCATTTATTGGTTGATTATGTTGTCAATGCTTTAATTGTTCAGAAAATAGAAAAAGAAAAAGGTTTCGATGGTGTTTGGGAATTCTTGAATTGTGGACCCTATGAAAAAGGCAACGAGAATTACTATAAATCGCTTGAAAAACTGACAGGATTCACAAAAGCAAATTATAATGATAAAGTTTGGGAACTCATCAACAACGAAAAATAAAGTATAATTCTTTGACTACTAATTGGAAAGCTGATTGTGAGTAAAAAATACCCATTTTATCGCCAATATGACCAAAAAGACTGCGGTCCTACGTGCTTACGTATGATTAGTAAGTTTCATGGTAAATCTTACGATGGAGATTATTTGCGAGAAATAGCAAGTCAAACAGGAGATGGGACAACCCTCGGAGGCCTTGCTGATGCGGCAGAAAAAATAGGTTTTAGTTCTTTGGCTCTCAATGTTACTTATGAAACTTTATCCGAACAGATTCCTTTGCCTTGCATTGCCTATTGGCGACAACGCCATTATGTAGTTGTTTATGAAGCTAACAAAGAAAAGTTGATAATCGGTGACCCTGCACATGGTTTAATCACTTACACAAAAGCAGATTTTATTAAAGGTTGGATTCCAGAAAAGAAACCAAGCTCTGAATCAGAGGGGGTATTGCTATTGTTTGAGCCTACGCCTTTATTTTATGAACAAAAGGAGCAAAAAGGTGTCAAAAAATCTTTAACAGGTTTTATTTTTCGTTATTTCAGACCATATAAAGGTTATATTACGCAACTATTTATTGGGCTTTTTGTAACAAGTATGTTGCAGTTGGCATTGCCTTTTCTTACGCAACAAATCGTAGATACTGGTATTAATACTCGCAATATTGACTTTGTTTCCTTAATTCTGATTGCTCAATTAGTGCTTTTTATTTCGCAATCAAGCATCGGTATTATTCGTTCTTGGATTTTGTTGCATACCACCAGCCGAGTAAACCTCCGAATGTTGTCAGATTTCTTGATGAAATTAATGAATCTGCCCATTGCGTTTTTTGATTCCAAAACTACTGGCGATATTCTGCAACGTATTCGTGACCACGACCGTGTGCAAGCATTTTTATCTGCCACAACCTTAGATGTACTATTTTCTTCTTTTACTTTGATCATTTTTGGTGCAATTCTGTTTTATTATAATCCACTGCTGTTTTGGGTTTTTCTTGTCGGTTCTGCATTGTATATGGCTTGGGTGTTATTATTTCTGAGCAGCCGAGCCAAAATTGATTATTTGTATTTCGACCAAGCATCGGGCAATCAAAGTAGTACGATTCAGCTTATCAACGGAATGCAGGAAATTAAATTGAATGGTTCGGAAAAACGCCGCCGCTGGGAGTGGGAAGCGATTCAAGCACGTTTGTTTAAATTAAATATTCGTAGTTTGGCCTTATCACAAACCCAAAACGAAGGCGGAAATTTCATTAATCAAGTCAAAAATATTTTTATAAGCTATATTGCTGCAAGGTCGGTTATCAATGGCGAAATTACTTTGGGAGCAATGCTTTCGGTGCAGTATATAATTGGGCAAATGAATGTGCCTATCAATAATTTTATCATTTTTATTCGTAGCTACCAAGATGCCAAATTGAGTATTGAGCGTTTATCTGAAATTCATAATAAAACCAACGAAGAAAATAAAGATGATTTATTAATTGCCGAACTACCAAGCAATAAATCAATTCACTTAGAAAACATTGATTTTCGTTATGGAAGTAGTGCATCTGCATTGGTTTTAAAAAACATTAGCTTAACAATTCCTCAAGGAAAAGTTACAGCAATAGTTGGGGCAAGTGGTAGCGGCAAAACAACCCTATTAAAATTATTGCTTAAATATTATGAATCCCAAAATGGGAATATCTATGTCGGCAATACAAATCTCAAAAATATGAGTTATAATTTTTGGCGTAGTCAATGTGGCGTAGTAATGCAAGAAGGTTATATTTTTGCCGATTCTATCGCTCGAAATGTGAGTGAATCAGATGTAAATGGCTCAATAAATCGTCAAAAACTCGAAAATGCCTTGCATACAGCTAATATAATCGAATTCGTAGAGGCTTTGCCGAGCGGTTTGAATACTCGTATCGGTTCAAGTGGAATGGGTATTAGTGGCGGACAAAAACAACGTATTTTGATAGCACGAGCGGTTTATAAAAACCCTGAATTTTTATTTTTTGATGAAGCAACATCGGCTTTAGATGCTAATAATGAGGCTGTTATTATGCGAAATTTAGATGATTTTTTTAAAGGCGGTTCGACGGGTCGAAGAACCGTCGTAGTGGTAGCACATCGGTTAAGTACGGTAAAAAACGCTGACCAAATTATTGTCTTGAATAAAGGAGAAATCGTTGAAAGTGGTACACATAGTGAATTAGTTGCCAAACAAGGATATTATTATTCGTTGGTCAAAAATCAATTAGAATTAGGAAATTAAATTTCTTTAATTGCAAAGAAAAAAACAAATGTCTGAAGATTCAGGAAATATAATCGTCAATAATGCTTTACTGAAAAGTAATCTCGCCGATTTACTCGGTGGCAAAACTCCTATGCCTAATGATGAAGATGATTATGCACTTTCGTATAATAGAAACGATAACGATGCTTCAAACATACAAACCGAAGCCGTAAGAGATTTTTTAGAAGAAATCCCCTAATGGATAATTCGTTGGGGAATGTTGGTTATATCCTTTGTGCTGTTTGCCGCATTTTCGATTAGTTGGTTTGTACATTATCCAACGGTTGTAAATACTGAGTTTCGTTTGACTTCTGCAAATATACCAAAACCAATTATTGCAAAAGTTGATGGACGACTTGAAGAATTATCTGTTAAAGAAAACCAAAAAGTAAAAAAAGGAGAGATTTTAGGTTATATTGAAAGCACTGCTAAACCAGATGAGATTTTAGCTTTGGAAGAGCGATTAATAGAAATAGATGATTTACTTCAAAAGCAAGCATATAATCAAATCGGGAATGTGGATTTAAACGGATTTAAAAATCTTGGAGAAGTACAAAATCAATTCCAAAACTTTCAGGGTGTTTATGTTCAAATTACGACACTTTTTTCTGATAAGTTTTATCAAAAAAGACGCAATTTATTTGAAATTGACATTACAGAATTGGAAAGGACAAATCGTAAATTAGAAGAGCAATACAAAATATATCAAAGAGATATGGAATTGGCCGAAAAAGAGTTTCAAATGAATCAAAAACTATTCAGTCAAAAAGTAATTGCACCCTTAGAGTTTTATCGTGAAGAAAGTAAACTGTTGGCTAAAAAGTTGCCGCTTAAAAACATTGAAAATGCAATTATCAACAACAATTCGTTGAAAAACACAAAAAAAACACAAATTTTAGACTTAGATAATACTACTTTACAGCAAAAAGGTAGTTTTCAACAAAATCTTAATACGCTGCAAATTACCATAGAATCTTGGAAAAATAAATATTTATTAATTAGTCCAACTGATGGACTTATATATTTTTCTGGGCTTCTACAAGAAAAACAGACACTTAAAATAGGAACAGATATAATGTATGTTGGCACACAAAATCAAGAATTTTTTGGTGAAATACGCATACCACAAACTAACTTTGGTAAAGTCAAAATAGGACAAAAAGTTTTAGTAAAATTTCAAGGATATCCTTTTGAAGAATTTGGTGCAGTAGAAGGAAAAATAGCCACTATCGCTCAATTACCCTCTTTGGATAATACAACGGGGCTGCCATCTGCTTTTATTGCTACTGTAAAATTGACTAATGGCTTAAAAACCAACTTCAATAAACAACTTTCTTATAAAATAGGCATGACTGCTTCTGCTGAAATTATTACAGAAGATTTAAGATTAATTGAGAGATTATTTTACCAAATCAGAAAGATTTTTGTTCAGCACTAAATCAAACCAAATCGCTATACAAATCAAATTCTTCAGCATTATTGATTTTTACATTGGCAAAATCTCCCATTCTTACGTACTGAGAAGCTGGTACAAGTACCTCATTATCAACTTCTGGCGAGTCAAATTCTGTTCTTCCAATAAAATAACCTCCTTCTTTTCTATCAAATAAAACTTTGTAAGTATTACCAATTTTAGCTTGATTTAGTTCGGCCGAAATGCCTTGTTGAAGCTCCATAATAATATCGGTACGTTCTTGTTTTACTTCAGCAGGAATATCGTCAGGCAATGTAAACGAATGCGTATCGTCTTCGTGCGAATATTGGAAAACACCCAATCTATCGAAACGCATTTTTTCTACAAAATGATACATTTCTTCAAAATGCTCTTCGGTTTCGCCTGGATGCCCCGCAATTAAGGTCGTTCGAATAGCAATCTCTGGTATTTTTTCACGAATGGTATTTATCAAGGCCTCAGTTTTTGGTCGGTCAATGCCACGACGCATGATTTTCAATATCTCTGACGAACCATGTTGCAGCGGCATATCGAGGTATTTACAAACGTTCGAGCGATTCTTAATCACATCTAAAATATCCATCGGAAAACCTGAAGGATAAGCATATTGCAGACGAATCCAGTCAATGCCTTCAACGTCTGATAATTTATCAAGCAATTCAGCCAAATTTCTTTTCTTATAAATATCAAGACCATAATAAGTAAGGTCTTGAGCAATTAGAATTAGTTCTTTTGTACCTTTTTTTGCTAAATTTTGTGCTTGCAAAACCATCTCGTCCATTGGGCGGCTTATGTGTCCGCCACGCATTAGCGGAATCGCACAGAAGCTACATGGGCGGTCACAACCTTCAGCAATTTTTAGGTAAGCATAGTGAGCGGGAGTAGTCAAAAGGCGTTCGCCAACTAACTCATGTTTATAGTCGGCTTTTAGTGTTTTGAGCATTCTTGGTAGCTCATTAGTGCCAAACCACGCATCGACTGTCGGTATTTCGACCGAAAGTTCGTCTTTATAACGATGTGATAAACAGCCAGTTACATAAACTTTATCAATAATTCCTGCATCTTTTGCATCAACATAACGCAAAATTGTATCGATAGATTCTTGCTTGGCATTATCAATAAAACCACAAGTATTAATAATAACAATATTGGCATCGTCTTTTTTCGATTCGTGTTCAACCTTAATGCCATTGCCTTTGAGTTGGGTATAGAGCACTTCCGAATCGACAATGTTTTTCGAGCAACCGAGTGTAACGATATTGATTTTATTTTTTACTATTCCTTTTGTTTTCATAGTCCCTCCGAGCTACATTCGCCCCAGCCCCTCTCTATTAAGAAGGAGATTTATTTATTTGATTTTTTGTAAAGTTCGGCAAAAATACCTTGTTTTCCTATTCAAAAAGCTGGTTTTAAGTTGTTTTAGTGCAATTACGCCGAATCGCTTGGCAAGGTTTTATATATTGCATCAAAAAATGAATCTATGGTTGAAAAAATGACTCGTTTGAAAGAAATACCAAAACTTAACCCTTCGCAGTTTGATGAATATCTTTTTGGAAATTGGAAACCCAAAGTTTCAAGTTTATATAGTTTTGAGAGGCTGTTTGCCCAAATATTTTCCGAAGCAGCTTTTTCAATATGCCAATACAATGCTTAAAAACAGGATTCTTTTCGGTACTCATTTTCCACTTATTACTCCCGAAAGATGGATGAAAGTTTTTGAATAAGTTGGTTTCAAAGAAGAAGTAATACTGCTAATTTTGAAACAAAATGCGATTAGAATGTTGGGATTAAAGTAAAATTTTAGAATAAGTAGTTAATCCCTTAGTTTCTGATTGTTTTTGTCTAATTATTATTTTATTTTGCATATTCTAATCATGTTTTAATTCAGAATTTTGTCTGAAAGTTATAATTGTATATTTAATGAAGATTATTATTATCGGTGGTGGAATTGTTGGATTGACTTCCACATTAAGCCTTCATAAAGTTGGATTCGAGTTTAAAGTATTTGAATCGGTCAAACAAATTAAACCTTTGGGCGTCAGTATCAACACACTTCCGCATTGTGTTCGTGTATTAACAAATTTGGATTAACTAGAAAAAATCGCTCATAATGCAATCGAAACTAGTGATTTTGTCTATTTTAATAAATTTTGTCAACAATTTTGGACAGAATCACGCGGTCGTTTTGCTGGTTGTATTGAGGTAAAAGTTGTTTCACCAACTAAGTGCTATTTTCGTGCCATATAAAAATTTTAAGCACCACAAGGCAAATACGAATAGATGAATAATACCATTTTTATTTGTAAAGGCATCAGAAATCCAAACAATGTCTCAATTCAAGTTTGGAAAGTAAACTAAGCAAACCTTTTCGAACTTTAATATATTCAACCTCTAATACAAGAATAATGACTTTCAACCCTAAAGCTCTTATCGATAAAAATCCGATGACAGGCCTACAGTATTCTACCATTTTCATTTGTTTTCTGATGAATCTGCTCGATGGTATTGACGTATCCGTGATTTCTTACACTGCTCCCGCCATTGCCAAAGCGTGGGATATTTCTCCACAGGCTTTGGGTACAGTTTTTAGTGCTGGGCTATTCGGAATGACTATCGGGGCACTTTTTTTAGCTCCTTTTGCCGATAAAATCGGTCGAAAATCCATCATTCTCATCAGCGGAATCATTATGGGAGTTTGTATTTATCTTACGTCTTATGCTGCTTCTATTACTGAGTTGTTGATTTATCGTTTTTTAAGTGGACTTGGCATTGGAAGTATGTTGGCAAGTACGGCTTCACTTACTTCTGAGTACACTCCCAACAAAACCCGTGATTTTTGGGTAAGTTTTGTTGTTTCGGGTTATCCAATTGGGGCTGTAATAGCGGGTTTAGTGGCTGCCAAAGTAATTCCGACTGAAGGTTGGCATCAGATGTTTCTTATTGCGGGCATTGCTTCTATGTTTTCTGTGCCATTGATTCTGTTTTTTCTTTCGGAATCAATTGATTTTTATTTACGGACTCAGCCCCAAAATGCCCTCGAAAAACTAAATAAGATTCTGGCCAAAATGAATATTCAGTCTTTAGAATCTTTACCAATAATTGATAAAATCAAGTCAAAATTACCTGTTGGCCAATTGCTCAAAACCGACTTCAGAAAACCAACACTTCAGCTTTGGGCTGCCTTATTCATGGCATTTGCTGCTTTGTTTTTCCTTACGAGTTGGATTCCAAAATTGACAAAAGATGCAGGACTTTCGGAAAAATTAGCGATTTATTCATTAGCAGTCTTTAATATCGGGGCGTTTTTTGGAATTATTACGCAAGGATATTTTTCTAGCAAATATGGATTAAAGAAAACTTTGGGCTTAATATTGGTTCTGACAGGTGTTTTGATGGCATCGTTTGGACTTTTTGTTGGTTCAGATGTTATCCTTCTTGTTTTGGCACTATTGGGCTTTGGTATTCAGGGTGGTTTCGTTGGGCTTTATGCACTTTCAGCCAGATTATATCCAACCGAATTTCGCACAACTGGCGTGGGTTGGGCAATGGGAGCGGGGCGTTTGGGCGGAATCGTAGGTCCATTGATTGGTGGATTATTGATTGGAGCTGGTTTAGGTATTGCTACCAACTTTCTCATATTTGCCGTTCCAGCACTTTTATCGGGGTTAATTACTGCAAAAATAGATTCAAAAGAAATTAGTTAAAGAAAACAATTTCAATGGCGAAGGTTAATATGTCATTCTTACGGGATTCAAGTTAACTTTCTCCGTTGATTACTATTATCATTTCATCCCTTCGGGATTTGAGCCATTGTAATAATCTTAAAAAGAAACTATCAAACTAAATACCGAAGGGATTAATTAATGAAGTTTTTTGCCCAAAAATAATTGTTTTCAAGTCATGAAATAGGTCACATAGAATATCAGATTTAAGAGCCGATCTCGTAGGTGTTTTACTACTTACAAACAAAGTAAAATAGAATTGTATAAAGTGGGAAAAAGGCGAGATTTCTGCCGAAGAACTAAGAGCAACAGAAGATGCAGAGATTGCCAAAACTTAATAAGATTGGAAGCAATGGGCATGAAAGCCATTACCGATGGAGAGTTTCGCCGTGATTATTTTCACCTCGAATTCTTGAAAGAATTGGCCAGAGTTAGCGTATCTGGGGCTATAGATGCCAATCCCAACGGCAAAGCCGCCGAAGATGGCTTTACTACACCGATTTTGAGTGTAACAGGTAAACTCAAACACGTAAAAGACATTCAGGTAACGGATTTAAAATTTCTTAAAATGGTTGTTTCGCACACGTAAAAAGTATCAATCCCTTCGCCGATGATGATGCTAGAATAAATCCAAATGGTGGGGCAATCGCTCTCAGTCATCCATTGGGCATGTCAGGAACTCGTATTATTCAATAGGCTGTTAATCAACTTGTTAGAGCCAACAAATGTTATGCTTTAGCCGCCATTTGCGTTGGTATGGGTATTGGATATGTAGTTATTATTGAGAATGTTTCTTAAATTCATAATAATTGTTTTTATTTTGGTTAAGAAATACAAAAAAGTCCCTCATTTTCAACGAGGGACTTTTTTATTATAAAGGGAATCGAAAGACTATTCTTTTGTTTTCTTAATTACGCTGTCAGCAATGTTTTGCGGAACGATTTCGTAATGAGAGAAAGTCAAGTTGGCAGTTGCACGACCAGATGACATAGTTCGAAGGTCAGTTACGTAACCGAATAATTCAGACAAAGGCACATCGGCCTTGATTACTTGCGAACCAGCTTTTGTATCCATTCCTTTCATCATACCACGACGACGGTTTAAGTCACCAGTGATAGGGCCTGTATATTCGTCTGGAGTCAAAACTTCTACTGCCATGATTGGTTCAAGAATTTTTGGGCCAGCATTACGAGCCGCTTCTTTGAAGCCCAAACGTCCAGCTAATTCAAAAGAGATTGAATCTGAATCGACATCGTGGTAAGAACCGTGGAACAAACGAACTTTCATTGAATCAACTGGGAAACCAGCCAATGGACCGTTTACCATTGCAGACTCAAATCCTTTTTGAACAGATGGGATAAATTCTTTTGGAATAATACCACCTACAATATTATTTACAAATTCCAAACCAGGCTTGCCATCTTCACGAGGGCTGATTTCAAACGAAATGTCAGCAAATTTACCACGACCTCCCGATTGCTTTTTGTAGACTTCACGGTGTTCGTAAGATTTTGTGATTGTTTCTTTGTAAGCAACTTGCGGAGCTCCTTGGTTTACTTCTACTTTAAACTCACGACGCATACGGTCGATGATAATTTCAAGGTGAAGCTCACCCATACCACGCATGATAGTCTGACCTGTTTCTTCGTTAGTTTCAACAGTAAGCGTAGGGTCTTCTTCGATTAGCTTAGTGATAGCTTTAGAGAAATTATCTTGGTCAGCCGATTTCTTAGGCTCAATTGCATATCCGATAACTGGATCAGGGAATACCATCGATTCTAAAACAATAGGGTGTTTTTCGTCAGATAAAGTATCACCAGTTTTGATGTCTTTAAAACCAACTACTGCACCGATATCACCAGCACCTAATCTCGGGATTGAGTTTTGCTTGTTAGCGTGCATTTGGAAGATACGTGAGATACGCTCTTTGTTACCCGAACGATTGTTCAAAACATAAGAACCTGCATCCAAACCACCAGAATAAGCACGGATAAAACACAAACGGCCAACGTAAGGGTCAGTTGCAATTTTAAACGCTAAAGCCGAAAATGGCTCACTTTCAGAAGGTTTACGTTTTTCTTCAGCACCAGTATCAGGGTTTGTTCCTACAACACCTTCTTTGTCCATCGGTGAAGGTAATAGAGCCATCACGTAGTCAAGCATTGTTTGAACACCTTTGTTTTTAAATGAAGAACCACAAAGCATCGGAACAACTTTCATCGCAACAACTGCTGCACGAAGAGCGGCTAAAATTTCAGCCTCAGTGATTGAAGTTGGGTCTTCAAAATATTTTTCCATCAAAGTGTCGTCAAATTCGGCAACAGCTTCAAGTAATTTTTCACGATATTCAGTTGCTTCTTCCAACATATCATCAGGAATTGGAATTTCGGTAAAAGTCATACCTTTATCATCTTCGTTCCAAACAATACCACGGAAGTTTACTAAATCAACAACACCCTTAAATTGGTCTTCTGCTCCAATTGGCAATTGTAATGCTACAGCATGGCTGCCCAACATTTCTTTTACTTGCTTACACACGTTCAAGAAGTCAGCACCAGAGCGGTCCATTTTATTTACGAAGCCCAAACGAGCAACATTATAGTTGTTAGCTAAACGCCAGTTAGTTTCAGATTGTGGCTCAACACCATCAACCGCACTAAATAAAAATACAAGACCGTCTAAAACACGCAACGAACGATTTACCTCAACAGTAAAGTCAACGTGACCGGGTGTATCGATAATGTTGATATGGTATTTTTCACCACGGTAGTCCCAATCAACTGTTGTAGCTGCCGAAGTAATCGTGATACCGCGTTCCTGCTCTTGCTCCATCCAGTCCATCGTTGCTGCACCATCGTGTACCTCACCAATTTTGTGGCTTACACCAGCATAGTAAAGGATACGCTCAGTAGTGGTAGTCTTTCCCGCATCAATGTGGGCAGCAATACCAATATTTCTTGTGTACTTTAAATCACGTGCCATTTTTTTGTTTTAAATTATTTTTTGATTTTGTAAGTCTCTTGTAATGAGGTATTTAAATGTATGGTATAAAAACACTAATTTCGAATTAGGGTGCAAAGGTATGAGTTTTTTTCGGTTAAATCATTAGTTTTCTATAAAAATATTCCTAAAGCGGAGAGTTTTTTGGCTATGATTTGTAGCCTTAAGAAAAAGATGACGTTTGACTCTAAAACTTCAACAAAAAAAGCCTAAGATTTGAGTTCCCTCAGCGTCTCCATAAGGCACGTAGGGGACTCCTTTAGGTGTAAATTGCTTATATTGGCTTAAGCTCCTAAATTACTTATTGATATAATTATTTTTTCACCTTCTTTGCCACCGACGTTATATAAAATAATGGAGCAAACACAAACTTGGATGATTGGTGCTGCAAAGTTTTCCGTTGAATACAAAAAAACCTTTTTGGAAAAAAGATGGCTTTTCATGAAGTGTTTATAGTCAATCAGGATTAGCCACAGAAATTTACGACCACAATAATTTTATAGAAACAAAATTTTGCACTTGAAGGATTTTTGAAAAATTCCGCTAACCATTATACTTTCAAAATGCGAAAAGAAAAAGTTATTGAAAAATTGATACAATATTTTGATAATGAAGCACAAGACTTTGAAAGCTACAACGATAAAATTTGGAATGATAAATATATTCAGCCTAATAATGATGTTATTCTTACCCCGCATTTTAATAAAGGGCATTCTTTATTTTTGGGAAGTTATATGAATAATAAACTTTTTTTTACTGGCACTGAAGTTAGCTCACAATTTAGTGGCTATATGGAAGTGAGATTATTTAATTTTTCCGCACACAAAACTCTCTTAATTTTGTGTTCAAATGGAAAAGACAATTATCAACAAAAAACGTCGCAAATACGATGAAAGTTTCAAGACGGAACTTTTAAAAATGGTTAAAACAGGTCGAAGTGTGGCCGAAGTTTCACGTACAATGGGTATAGGAGAAAATCTACTGTATAAATGGAAATCTGAAGAGAAATCACAAGAAACGCCAGCAGAAACTCTTATTAACCTCGAAATAGAACAACTCCCTAAACAATTTCGACAAGTTGAAACAGAGCGAGATATTTTAAAAAAAGCTTTGGTCATTTTCGGTCGGGGGACATAACAAAAACTTACAAAGTTATTGATTTACTATCATCAGAATACCCAATTAGACTGCTTTGCATAGTTTTGAATGTATGTTTTAGCGTATTTTATGCGTGGAAACGCAAAGTAACATACGTTTTAAGTGAATCAAAGGCTGAATTATCTATTCAAGTAAAAGGAGTTTTTGAGGAACACCGCAGTCGTTTCGGAGCAATCAGAATTAGTAAAGAATTGCAGGCAAGAGGGGTTGAAATTGGTCGCCACCAAACACAAACGTTGATGAAAATGCAAGGTTTAAAGGCTATTCAGCCAAAAAGCTGAGACTGTTTTCTAAACTGTGTCAAGTAATAATTTCACAAAATTGTTAATTTTACTTTAAACATAGTTTTTTATGAACAATCAAGAACCATTCGATTTCGCATCCTTTCAGGAAGAAGCAATAAAG
>Ga0247831_1004537_pt1 | contig 18385 bp, 29 predicted proteins | sample LaCruzMarch2015__9_FD_192406 | JGI IMG/M metagenome (GOLD analysis project Ga0247831, IMG submission 192406) | Freshwater microbial communities from meromictic Lake La Cruz, Castile-La Mancha, Spain - LaCruzMarch2015_1m | ecosystem: Environmental > Aquatic > Freshwater > Lake | place: Spain... | reverse complement strand
TTGGTGGAAGGTACGAAAAATAAAAGAAAAATATTTAGATTATATTGGCTTTCTAACAGCTTAGTTCGTATCTTTATCTTATGAAATTGTCATATGCTGTTACTGTCTGTAATGAAGAAACAGAACTTCAAAACCTACTCTACCATCTTCTTAAATTTAAAAAGCCTCAAGATGAAATAGTAATCTTATTCGATTCTAAGAATGGAACCAAGGGAGTAGAAGACTATTTAAGATCACATTCAGTAACGGCGGATGCTGGCTTTACCTGGCACTCAGGTGCATTTGATGGTCATTTTGCTGACTGGAAGAATAAACTTAATACCTTATGTACGGGTGATTTTATATTCCAGATTGATGCTGATGAGTATGTAACAGGTGAATGCATTGAATTATTACACGAAATATTAGAAGCTAACCCCGAAGTTGATCTGTATTATGTTCCTAGAATTAATACTGTAAGTGGTATCACCCAGGAGCATATACAGAGATGGGGCTGGAGGGTTGACAATAACAGAGTAAACTGGCCTGATTATCAGACTAGGCTTTATAGAAACTCTTCAAACATTAAATGGAAGAATAAAGTCCACGAAGTAATCGGAGGTTATAAACAATTTACAGTGTTACCGGCAGTGGATGAGCTAGCTTTAATCCACGACAAGACAATTGAAAGACAAGAAAAACAAAACAATTATTATGCAACATTATAAGAAAATATTTATCGCCGGAGCAAATGGAATGCTCGGCACAACCCTACAGAATATAGCAGACACGGCAGAATTTCTACTAACAGATAAAGAAACAGAAGGTAATGTACAGTACTGCGATATCAGAGACTTAAAACATACTGCTGAAATCGTTAATGACTACCAGCCGGATATTATTTTAAACTTCGCCGCTTTAGTAGACTTGGAATATTGTGAAGAAGAAAAAGACGATTGTTATTTAACTAATACTATAGCTGCTATACATTTATTTAACCTAGCTAAAGATAGAAACATACCTTATGTCTTCATCAGTACAGCAGGTATCTTTGGTAACGATAAAGAGTTCTACACAGAAGAAGATCAGCCATACCCTTTGAGTGCTTACGCAAAAAGTAAGTACTACACAGAACAGCTTCTACAAAACCAAGGCTATGGGAAGTATTGGATTTTCCGAGCAGGGTGGATGATGGGAGGCGGTCCTGGTAAGGATAAGAAGTTCGTTAATAAAATTATGAAACAAATTAACTCAGGAGCTAAAGAACTGTTTGTGGTTGATGATAAACTAGGAGTACCTACTTATACAAAGGATTTTGCCAGTTCAATCTTAAAACATATAGAAGAAGCTCTACCTTATGGACTTTACAACATGGTGAGTCAAGGTGAGGCTAGTAGATACGAAACTGCTGTGGCTATTAACGAATACCTTAATTTAGGATTAACAGTCACTAAAGTTGATAGCGACTACTACAAAGAAGAATACTTCGCCCCTCGTCCTTACTCTGAAAAATTAATTAATAAAGGATTGAGTGATTTAGGTAGAAACTATATGAGAAATTGGAGAGTATGTCTTGAAGAATATCTGAATCAGTTTTATAAAAAATAATATGAATACAGTACCAGTAGCAAGGCTATGGCATAGAAAAGGTAAGTTAGAGTATTTCTGCTTACAGCAATTAATAAAACAATTTCCAGATATTGAGTTTGACTGGCATATCGTTTTACACTCTCCAGATTACAGAGATGAATGGAGTGAAAAGATAGAACAGCTTCCAATTAAAATTACCTGGTATACAACTGAGCAGATGCTTTCCTATGCTAAGGATTGTAATTACATTACTGACGAACTAGCTTCTCAAATACCAAACTTCGTTCACTTCTACCATATTATAATTTTCCATTACTTAAGAAGAGTATTGCAGTATGATTATGCTTTAGCTTATGAGTACGATATTATTTTCAATAGTGATGAACTAACAGAGTTGAAAGAATGTATAGAGAATAAGATTCCTTTTGGTATTGCAGAACCTGCTAACAGCGGTTGTGATAAAGCATTATACCAGAAGCTAAGCACATTATTTAATACAGATATCTTAGCTAACGATGCATATGCACAGGTAGGAGTAAATGCAGGATTTCAAGGAATGAATTTGACTCTATTTGATAACTTCCTAAACCCAAGTGCATTTGAACAGCTACTGGAATGTTTCGTGTTTACTGGTATCTATGATGCAGACGGAAAAGAAATAACAGGGTGGGAACGTACTTTAATAGACACTCAAGAACAATCCTTTCATTCCTTAATGAACAGAGCAGTTAGTTCTAATTTCAGATTATTAGATATTAACAATTATTATTTCTATCCATCTTACCTCAGTATGGAAACTTTACTAAAGTCAAAAGTGTTACATTATTTTGGACACACTAAACCAGAACCTATGTTAGAAACAATTGAGAATAAACTTGCACAATGGGCTTAACTTTCTTATATTAGCAATACGTTATGATGAAACCAAAAACAAAAATTCCACTCTTTAAAGTTTTTATGGCTCCAACAGCTGCTGAAGAAGTATCTAAGGTCTTAAATAGCGGTTATATTGGCCAAGGTCCGAAAGTAGATCTATTTGAAAATCAACTAAAAGATTATTTTAATCACGATTATATTCAGACCCTTAATGCCGGAACTTCTGTTTTGCATATGGCACTACACCTACTAAGAAAGCCACATAAGTCAGATTGGCCTGGACTGGAACCTGGTGATGAAGTATTAGCTACAGCTATGACTTGTACAGCTTCTAACTGGCCTATCCTTGCTAATGGATTAAAAATTAAATGGGTAGATATAGATCCAAAAACTTTGAATATGGATCTAGATGACTTAGCTCGTAAGATTACTCCAAAGACTAAAGTTATAATGTTAGTACATTGGGGAGGTTATCCAAACGACTTAAACAGAGTTAAACAGATCCAAGAAAAAGCTCAACAGCTTTACGGATTTAAACCAGCAGTTATTGAAGATGGAGCTCACTCTTTTGGATCTAAGTACATGGGTAAGCCTATCGGTACTCACGGGAACCTTACGATGTACTCTCTCCAAGCTATTAAACATATTACGTCTATTGATGGTGGGTTGTTATTAGCACCACATAAGGAACTTCACAAACGGGGGAAGTTAATTAGATGGTACGGAATTGATAGGGACGGAGATAGAAAAGATTTTCGATGTGAAGCTGATATTGATGAGTGGGGTTATAAGTTTCATATGAATGACGTTTGTGCTACTGTCGGTATTGAAAATTTAAAACATGCAAACAATCTTATAGCAAAGCATCAGGATAATGCTAACTTCTACGATCAGGCTTTAAAAAATACCCCGGGCTTGACCTTGTTAGATAGACAAGAAGGGCATGATTCAGCTTTCTGGATTTACTCTATGTTGGTAGATAATAGGGATGGTTTTTATAAGTGGATGGATGAATGCAACATTACAGTCTCACAAGTTCATGAAAGGAATGATAAGCATACCTGTGTTGCAGAGTATCGCACACCGTTACCTACTCTGGATAAAACGATTAACAAAATTGTTTCTATACCGATTGGCTGGTGGGTAAGTCAAGAAGAAAGAGAGTATATCGCAGACTGCATCAAGAAGGGTTGGTAATGATAACCGTTAAGCCTTTATTAGAATCAGATTTAGAGTTCCTGAACAAGGTTAGGAATGAAAATGCTGCAGAGTTTTTGCATGATTCTAGAACTTTCTCCTTACCTGATACTCGAGAATGGTTTGTTAAGACTAAGCCGGATTATTATTTGATCTTAGTAGAAGACACACCGGCAGGCTACTTCCGTATAAGCAATCACAGTACAGCTAATAAGAATTTATATGTTGGAGCTGATTTAGCAAAAGAGTATCAAGGTAAGGGAATAGGCTTTCAAGCTTATAATTACTTCCTCCCCTACCTCTTTAAGGAGTATAGTCTCAATAAAATAACATTAGAGGTGTTAGGTAGTAACAACAGAGCAATAAACCTCTACTGCAAACTTGGCTTTGTTAAAGAAGGAGTAAAGAGGCAGGAAGTTTTAAAAGGAACCGAGTATGTAGATTCTATTATTATGTCAGTACTTAAAAGCGAATACGATGGCAATATTTTGGAGAATAAACAGTAATGAGTTAACACCTCTATTTGAAACACCAACGTTAGGATTCTCAGAAGAAGATCCGTCTTTTATACCTGATGAATACTTAGAGAATGGAGAGTTTATTATCTTTAGAACATGTCACTCTATTGGAGACTGGGGGATAATTTCTGCTATACCTAAACTACTAAAAACAAAATACCCCAATTGTAAAGTTTATGTTCCATCGGCTAGTCTTATTCAAAGAATGTTCGGTGGGTTTACTAATTGGAATCATTGGAATAATCCTTTTGCAAACGTTGAAGTAGTTTTTAAACATAACCCTTACGTTGATGCATTTATTGAAAACATTACAGATGAAGTTTTTCATGATCATTATCGCATCTACGATTCAAACAACCCTGAAGTATCATTGGTAATTCAGATGATGAAATTCTGGCAACTAACAAAAGAGGAGTATGCCGATCACCTACCGGAGTTATATTTTTCAAAAGAAGAGAAGAAAGTTGGAGATTCGATAATACAACACTATATTGGTAATAAGGATTACGGAACATTACTCCTTACTAACACAGTACAGGAATACTATTCAGACGAAACTAATAAATTGCTTTTACAGAGGATGGAAGAATACAAAGGACTAACTTTCTTTTACTATGGATCTAAGCCAATAGAAAATACCATCTTTAAAGAGGTTAGGACTATAGACTTTAAAACTCTAGAACTTCCAATAAGAATACAACTCTACTTAAAGACAAAAGCTTTAGTTAACATAGGTTACCAAAGCGGAGTTAATGACAGTGTTTGTAGATACTCTAAAGTAATATGCACTCCCTCTACCGGTCATTTAGGTGCTGATTATTTGAAAGCAATTGAGTATGTTGGGCTTAAAAACAAATAGGATATGGCAAACGGAATTTATAAAATAACAGAAGACTTTGAAAAAGCTTTAGCTGACTACACCGGAGCTCCTTATGTAGTAACAGTTGATAATCAATCCAATGCTTTATTCTTAGCATTGATGTATGAAGACGTTAAGGGAATGGAGATAACAATCCCTGCTCGAACCTACCCATCGGTACCCTGTGAGATTATTCATGCAGGTGCAAAGGTTAATTTTAAACCGGTTAAAGGTAAAACAATCAAAGGTGCTTATCAATTAGAACCTACTAACGTCTGGGATTCAGCACTATGTTTTACTGCTAATATGTACAAACCTGGAATACATATGTGTATCTCATTTACAGGGCCCTACAAGCATTTTAAGTTATCAAAAGGAGGAGCAATCTTAACTGATAGTTACGATGCTTACTTATGGTTTAAACGAGCAAGATATAGCGGACGTCGGGAATGCTCCTACCATGATGATTATTTTGATATGCTAGGGTGGAATTTTTATATGATGCCTGAGCTTGCAGCAAGAGGCTTACTGTTAATGAATCAATTTTACAACGGAGAAGGTAATCCAAAACATAATGAAGACTTGCAACTACCATACCCAGATTTATCTAAGTTTAAAATTTTCACAGAAGCAAATAGATAATACGTATGGATAAAAAATCAAATATTAACTTTGTAGTATTTTCCCCTTTCGAAAATTATGTTGAGCATATAGGGGGAGCTACAGTACCACATACTTTAGCTCATTTAATATCATTAACCGGAGAAAATGTTTACTTGTATGCTAATTCAACACACCCAGCCTACACCGGAGTAACTTGCATCCCCTACGGTACTGATATAGCTTTTGATGCGAATAACACAGTAGTTATCTTTATAGCAGGAGGAGGAGAACATACTTGGGAACATAAGGTACCGGACTGTTTAAAAAACGCACCTAATATAGTAAGGTGGTTAGTTTTAGATCAAAATAAATTATACAACCCAGATAATAAATTTTATGTCTTCCATAAATATTGGGATGTTTTACAGGGACAGAGAGTTGATGGACAGTTGTCTGTTATTGAACATGATCATAACATTCTTAGAGATAGAGGATTGAAGAGAGAAGGTATATGTTATCTAATCAAAGGTAATCTAGATACAGAAGCAGATAGAATAGTTCATTCCGTTAATGATTTCTGTATAGATTCTGTCCTATACCAGGTGCAAGGCAACAAGGTAGAGTTTTTAGCTGATTTGTTTAATAGAAAAGAACTGTTTATAAGTTATACTCCGTTCTCACACGCTTCAGTATTAGCTGCAATGTGCGGATGTAAATCAGTTGTAATACCTAAAAAGCAGTATGGAGGAATTCTATTTGATAAAGAAAAATGGTATTCTGATATATGGTGTACTAAATATGGAATAGCTTGCGGATTAGAAGATCTACCTCAAAAAATTACGGAGATGGACAAAGTTGTGCCTAATGTATTGCATTACGAAGAAGTAACGCAGAAAAACCAAGTGCAAAGTTTTATTGGAGATTGTTACTCTTGGTTAGAGAAAAAGTATGGTATTGAATTAGTGTAAACGGTATGAAGAAGTTATTAATATTAGGAGCTAATTCTGAAACTATCCCTCTTATAGAGACTGCAAAAAAAATGGGGCTTTATACTATTGTTACAGACCCTGACCCAGAAGCTCCAGCAAAGAAAGTAGCAGATAGGGGTATCAACATTAACGGTATGGATATTATAAGCCTAGCTCAGTTTTGTAAGACAGAAAAAGTAGACGGTGTGTTAGTAGGAGTAGCTGATAGGTTGATCGAACCATACCAGAAGGTATGTGAAATGTTACGGTTTCCCTGCTACGGTAATCAGTACCAGTGTGAGATACTTACCAATAAAGAGAAGTTTAACAGGGTGTGCAAAGAGTATCAACTGTTAGTTATTCCGTCAGTTTTACTCCCTAGAAGTTATAGCAATGCTGATTTAGAAAATATAAAGTACCCGGTATTTATTAAACCAGTAGATAGAAATTCAGGAAAAGGAATGTCTATTGCCTATACCCGTCCAGAGTTAGAACAGGGTATTGAAAAAGCATTTAACACTACAAGCAGTGATTCTATACTATTGGAAAAATATATGACGTGTAACGACGTACTAGTTAGTTTTACAATAGTTGGTGGAGAACCTATACTATCAGCGATGGCAGATAGGTACACCTGTAAGGAGCAAAGTAAAACAAGTCAAGTATGTTTAGGTGCAATATACCCTTCAGAGTTACTAGATCTATACATGGATAAAGAATATCCTAAGATAGTAAAAATGCTTAAAGGTATAGGCCTACAGAACGCTATCTTGACTATATCTGCATTCGTTGAAGACGGTCACTTTTACTATTATGACCCAGGATTCAGGCTTCAAGGCGAAGCTCCAAACCTACATATGCAGAATATAAATAAATTTGACCAGAAAAAATTTTTAGTAGATATTGCTTTAGGTACTAAATTTGATAAGAGTCAAAACATTACTCAAGCAAGTTTTGAAGGTAATTACGCTGCTACTATATGGCTATTACTGAAAGAAGGTATTATCAGTAATATACAAGGTTTTGATAAAATAGAAACAGATCCAACTATCTTTCATGTATCTAGGCGATTGTTCGAAGGAGATACTGTTAGCCAGGAAATGGTAGGTACAGAGGCTCAAGTTATGGCTAGGCTTTACGTAAAATGTAAAACAAAAGAAGAACTAAAAAATAAACTTTCAGAAGTTTATAACACTATAAAAGTTTTGGATAAGGAAAATAATAATCAACTCATTAACGGATTTAAGTATGAATAAACAGACATTTGTTGTAGCTGGAGGTACTTCAGGTGTAGCTGGGCAGGTAGTAATTGAACTTGTTAAACTAGGACATAATGTCGTTTTTGGAGACCTGAACACTAAGGATATCGCAGATAAACTTATATCCGAGTTAAAAGAGTATAGCGGAGTAGGGCATTTTGTACCTACGGATGTAACTAAGGTAAAAGATTGTCAGTACCTTTTTGATTACACTTATGAAAATTTTGAATGTATAGACGGGTTTTTTAGCTATGCAGGCATTACACCTGCTGAGTCGTTATTAGAATGTACTGAGGAGTTGCATGACGAAATATTCGATGTAAACTTAAAAGGAGCTTTATTTTGCGCTAAGTATGCTGTGAAGTATATGAAAGAGCTTGGCGGAGGTTCTATTGTTTTTACAGGGTCTCCTCACTCTGATGCTGGTGAAATAGACCGGGTATCTTATGCTTGCTCTAAAGGAGCTTTGGTAACACTAGCAAATCACATAGCTAAAAACTACGGCAAGTATAGGATACGTTCTAATTATATTACAATGGGATGGACTCCAACAGAAGGGGAATTAAGCTTAAGAGCTTCCCAAGGGATGGACCAATCTGATTTAGAAAATTATGCAACTGAATTTATACCTATGGGTAGAATGAACACATACGAAGACATAGTTCCAGCTATCCTATACCTCTTAACGAATAAATCTCTGATGGTATCAGGTTCTAATATTAGAATCACCGGAGGGTGGTTTATGTAAATTTAAAAATTATGAATAGACCTCTAATAAGTATAATAATCCCAGTATACAACAGTGAAGCATTTTTAGATAAATGCATACAAAGTGCAATAAATCAATCCTACGATAATATAGAAGTCGTACTTGTGGATGATGGATCAATAGACTCAAGCGGAGAAATATGTGATACATATGCAGCTATAGATAGTAGAATTAAAATCATACATAAAAAAAATGGCGGTTTGGTAAGTTCACGTAAGGCTGGGTTACTGATATCCACGGGTGAGTATGTTCTGTATATAGACGGAGATGATTGGATTGAACTTAAACTAGTAGAAGATTTTGTAAATGAGATTGTAAAGTATAATGCAGATGTTATTATATCTGCCCACATAGTAAATCTAGAAGGTAGGGAGGATATACTAGTAAACTCAATCCCACCGGGATTTTACAATAAAGAAAGGTTGGTAAAGGAGGTTTACCCTCAAATGCTGTATACCGGAAGGTTTGCACAATTTGGTATATTTACCTACTCCTGGGGTAAGATATATAGAAAAGAGATGTTGCTACAAAATCAATTAAACGTAGACGAAGATATTATTATGGGAGAAGATGCGTTGTCTGTTTACCCTACTTTATTAGATGTAAATTCAATAGTAATTTTAAAACAGCCATACTACCATTATAGACAGCGAGCAGATTCTTTAACTAAGAATCTTAGAAGACTGGAGATCTCTAAAATGCAAAAAGTTTACGATGGGCTAAAAAACGCTTTTAAACAGAAAGGAGTTTTAGATATAATGCTACCTCAACTGCAATACTACACACTAACTTTGCTTATCATAAATACTCAAGGTCCAGAAGCAGGAGATAGTAGTAGCCCTCTATACCCTTTCTCTAATTTTGAACCAAATACAAACTTAGTACTTTACGGCGGAGGTACTTTTGGGCAGCATATCTACAAGAAAATTATGAACCATAAGGATCTTAACCTTCTAGCATGGGTAGATGAAAAACATAAACACTATTCAAAATTAAACTTACCAGTATCAGGGTTTCCTAAAATTAAACTTATAAACTATAACGTAGTTTTAATAGCGTTGATTGATGAAGATAATTCTAATAGAGCTTACTCCAAGTTAATACAGCACGGAGTTAGCGCAGATAAGATAATACAAATACCTTTCTACAACACAGAAGAGAGTATACAAGAACATTTATTGAAATATCAAATTAAGTTATAATTATGGAATTAGTTTTTTACGCTGGGTCAAGTTTGCTTGAAGGGCCCATTTGGGATCAAAACACAAATACTGTGTATTGTGTATCAATTGAACAAGGTATGATCTATAGCATTAACCCTACATCAGGACAAGTGCAGTCTTATCCTACTGAAGGTAGTGTAGGTTGTGTAGCCTTAACTAAGGGAGGAAATCTTATATCCGCAGAAAAACAAGGTATATTTGAAATCAACCCCAACACCGGAAAGAGAGTCTTCTTAACACAGTTTGAATCAGATCCAGAACTACGGTACAACGATGGGAGATTCGACCCGGCTGGTAGGTTCTTAGTAGGTACTAAAAGTGAAAGAGATTTTTTTAAAGAAAAAGAAGTTGTAAAAGGTAAATTATTTTCTTATAATAATAAAGAGAGTCGAATATTGTTAGATGAACTGTTAATATCTAACGGAATTGGCTTCTCACATACCGGAGATAAAATGTATTTTATAGATACCCCCATAAAGAAAGTAGCTCAGTATTCATATGATTTGAATACCGGTGATATTATATTTGACAAATACATAGTAGAGATTGACGGTGATGGTTGGCCAGATGGTATGTGTGTCGATTTAGACGGTAACATTTGGGTTGCAGAGTGGGAAGGCGGTAGAGTACGGAAATGGGATATTAGTACTGGGCAAGTCTTAGATGAAATACAACTACCCTGTCCAAGAGTTACTTCCTGTTGTTTAGGAGGAGATAATCTTAGAGACCTATTCATAACAACCGCAAAAGATCCATCTAGTATTTTAGGAGGTTCTTTATTTAAATACAAATTAAAATAACAATAAACTAAAACAAAAATAAAATGGCAACACCCTCACAATTCGATAACGAAACGTTTTCTATAGCTAGAGACCACATTAACGACTTTATTAAAGCTACCGCTGCAGAGTTACCAGTTAAAACAGGTATGTTACTTGAAATAGGTCCACAGACACAATCAACTGTCAGAGAAGCTTTTAAAGATTTTACAGCACATACTTTTGATATAGTGCCTGACTACAAGCCAACATTTGTAGGAGATCTAACAAAATATAACACACAGATACCAGACGGTACTTATGATGTTATAGCCTGTATGGAAGTATTAGAGCATACTCTAAATCCATTTGATGCTGTGAAAGAGCTTCGTAGGATGTTAAAACACGGAGGATACCTCTTAGTATCAGCTCCTTTAAATTGGAGAATACACGGCCCCTCTCCTGATTGCTGGAGATTCACAGAACATGGATGGAGAGTATTGCTAAGAGATTTTGATATACTTAATATTGATATCTTAGAAACACCAGGCAGAGAGTTATTCCCTATTAAATACAATGTACTAGCGAAATGCGATAAATTTAAAAATACTTTAGATAGCGAACTAACCTTCAGGTATATTTAATGAAAATAATATACAGAATATCAGACGCAGGCTACAACAAAGTAAAGCCAGCCTACATAAACAATGAAGCCTGTCTAAAGAATGCCATTCAGACCTTCCCTTGGTTTGAGCACGACTGGACAATCCTGGCAGATAATATCTCAGAAGAGACTAGAACTATGATTAAGAAATACATCTCTGAAAAGTTTATCAGGGATGTATCTGTTGGACATGGTGCTGGTACCTTTAACTTGGCTTTGGATGAAGCATTAGGGTATGATGATGAAACAGTAATTTATTTTATAGAAAATGATTACCTCCACAAACCAAATGCAGGTAAAATTATTGTAGAAGGTTTGCAATTAGGAGCATCGTTCGTATCTTTATATGACCATCCTGATAAGTATCTTCCACCAAGTCAAGGAGGGAATCCATACTGTGAAGGAGGAGCAGAAGATACTCGAGTATATTTAACACAATCAACTCACTGGAAGATAACAAACTCAACAACGATGACATTTGCAGCTACAGTCTCAACATTAAAAAGAACAGAAGAAACTCTGCGGAAGTATACCCAAGGAAGCTATCCAGAAGACTTTAAGATGTTCTTAGACTTAAGAGAGCAGGGAGAGCTGCTAATAACATCCATTCCAGGCTACTCAACTCATGGAGAAACTGCCTGGTTAACCCCTTTAATAGATTGGAGTCAAATTTGATATCAGTAATCATTCCTACCTACAAAGAACCTGAAGTGCTTGATGTTTGTCTAAAATCAGCTATAACCGGACAGAGGTTAAATAACCAGATTATAGTAGTGGTAGATGGGTTCTACGAGGTTAATAGAGAGGTTCTTGAGAAATATAAAGACTCTATACAGATCTTAATTTTAGAAGAGAATGCCGGACTTTGTAGAGCAACCAACTTAGGAGTTTATAATGCTGAATTTGATTATATTCTAATTGTAAATGATGATAATGTCTTTCCAGAAGCATGGGATCAGGTATTGCTTGAACAATATAAACCAGGGAGTGTATTAGCACCTAATCAAATTGAACCTACTCCTTCTATGTTCAGACAATTTAACATTAAGGATTTAGGTAGAGACCCTAAGACGTTTAATATAAATGACTTTTGGGAATATGAATATACTATTATTGAAGATAAGATTCAAGAGACAGGATCAACCTTACCAATCTTTATGTCTAAGACAGACTATTTAAGAGTAGGAGGCTGGGATGAATCTTATCCAGGTGCTTGGGTAGTTGATTGGGACTTTTTTCTTAAATGTGAATTATCAGGAATGAAGATGCTTAGAACTTACAGATGTCATTTTTATCATTTCGTTTCAGTTGGTACAGAAGCCACTCTAGAAGAAAAACAAAACAAAGCAATTAAAGAACAAGCCTGTCATGAGTATTTTAAATACAAGTGGGGTCAGTATGCAAAACACAATCCAATCAATAATTCAAAACTACTATGAAAAAAATAGACATACCAATCTTCCTTGAGGTGTACTTTGAGGAAGAAGAAGACATAAAGGATAACTTATTGGATACATTGAAGTCTCCAGAATTTCAACATATAATTAAAACAGATGTACTAGAAAAAGTATCTGAAGCAGTTTTAACTGGTAGATCTGAATTAGTTATATTCAGGTTGGTTTACTATAATCTAGATTTAGCAATTGATAAGAGCCAGTATAAGGAAATCCTTACTACTATCTTAAATATTTATGAACAAGAGGAGGACTATTTAAAATGTATAGAGATCAAAGCACTAATAGACAAATTATGAAATTTGGATTTTACAGTAAGAACGACCCAAGCCGGGAGGTTATCAACTCAGGAGTATTTCAAACCTCACACGATGCAGCTTGCTTCTTCGCAGCTATGAAAGGCTTAAACGTAAGTACATTCTTAGATTTATTTAATATAACAACAGTAAGCAATGGAAAGTTTTGAACTAATTAAAAAAGCCTTGGATGAAACCTTCAACGTTAAATTTAAAATCATTGATGTGACTGAGGATAAAATCTTAAAAGAAGAGAAGAAACTCTTCACTAAAATGCTTACTAGGATTGAAAAATTACTTCAGAATGAGCATAAGATTTTTGAATCAACTAAAATAGATACTTCAACTATTGTTGAGCCGTACTGGGAGATAATAGGGGAGATACTCGCCTTCGCATTCACGGAGGAGGTTGCTGATATACTCTGGTGGTACGTTTATGAAAGGAAGAATGCAGCCGGGGAGATAATGGCATGGGAAGATGAGGATGGGGTTGAGTATAAATTTGAAACACCGGGTGATCTTTACGAGTATATTGTTTTTAAATTTGATTTATAACAGTTGCCTATCTGAAATAAAGTCCGTATCTTTAGGATACAATAGAAAGAAATAATAAGTTATGACAGTACAATGTATTAAGTGTAAAGAAGAGATCCCGGAGGGACGTTTGAAAGCCCTTCCGGGTGCAACCACCTGTGTCAGTTGCTCTAACTCCAGGATGAAACGATCGGTGACGGTTGTTAAGGGTGAAGGAGAAGATACTTTTAACGATCTGATTATCATGGAAGCAGATGAGTATGAGTATATCTTTGGAAAAGATGAGTATACAGGCTTTATCTTCCCTGAAGATAGCCCAGTAGAAGATGGTGAAGATTAAGTTTCTCTCCAAGGATATGATTTTGTCGGCAATGTCGCGGACGAAATCTAATCGAGCAGCAGCCCGGTACCTTTCTGTCTCCTTTGTTCATTACAAAAAATATGCAAGAGAGTATAAGGATGAAGAGACTGGGCTGTCTCTTTTTGAGAAGCATAAGAATCAATCCGGTACAGGCATTCCTAAATTTTTAGTCGGGAAGACAGGGGAACCTTCTTTGCAGGAAATTATTGACGGGAATGCTTCACCGCATTCCTTTACTCCTGAGAAGATTAGAAACAAGTTAATCACTGAAGGGTACTTGCTTGAGAAATGTGATCGCTGTTCTTTTCAAGAAAGGAGAGTCTTGGATTATAAGATGCCTTTATTGATGCATTTTAGGGATACTAACAAAAAGAATTACAGGGTGGAGAACCTTGAATTACTTTGCTACAACTGCTATTTCTTAACAGTCGGTGATGTGTTTGATAAGAGACAAATTCAAGGGCTTGAAGACCATGTTACTGTTTATAAACAAGAAGAACCGGAATGGGAGCTTGATGAATACCAACTTCAGAGATTGAAAGAACTTGGCTTAACAGAAGAGCAGCCCCCTGAAGAAGATTTTATAAGTCACATATGAAAAAAGAGAAGCACGATAAGATTATTGACAATAAGGAAGAAGAGAAGAGAAAGCATCTAGAGAGGATTGCCAGTCAACTCCTTAAGCAGGATGAAATAAATCAGAAACTGAAAGGCTATAAGCTAAAAAAGAATCCTCTAGATTTATTTTAGTTGCTTTCTCAAAGCCAGGTTCGTATCTTTAGGTATAATAGAAAAAAGTTATGTTTTATAAATTTGACCCAGACCAATTACAGCTAGTAAAAGACTTTAAAAAGTTTTACATCAGTTTAACTACAGTGCTAATTTTAGTAGCACTAACCTTTATCATTGGTAGATTAACAGCAATCAAGCAGCTTTCAACTTTGGAGAAAGAACTAATTGTTATTGATTTACGAGCAGAAGAGAATAAATTTAACAGAGATAAATTAGTTACTTTGTTAAAGGATTTAAGCATCAAGCACCCGCATATTGTGATGGCACAATCAATACTTGAGACCGGCCATTGGAAGAGTGCTGTCTTTAAGCAGAACCATAATCTGTTCGGCATGAAGCAAGCAGGTGCAAGGATTAATACCGCTCAAGGGACTAATCTCAACCATGCCTATTACACCACCTGGCAAGAATCAGTTTACGATTATGCTTTCTACCAATGCAGATACCTTGGGGGAGTGGGTACGGAGGAGAACTACTACGCAGCTCTTGATGGATCTTACGCAGAAGGATCAAACTACTCTCAGAAGTTAAAAGAAATAGTCCGGAGAGAAAACTTAAAAGAATTATTTTAATATGAGTAAGACTAAGAACGCAAAAGGAGATCCCGATGCATCTGAGTTTTTTGATTCAATGGACCAAGGGGTCTTACTGCAGATGATTCAATACTACCCGGCACAGGTTAAAGCCCTATGCATGCTACTGTCTTTAGATGTCCAGCTTGTACTTGAAGAACAACAGAAAGAAAATAAAACTAAAAAGCAAATAAAAAAAAGTTATGACAATCAAGGAAAAATTTAAATTAGGAAAACAGAGTGTTAAAGAAGGAAATCTAACTCTAGCAGATAGAATGTTTGATATGTGTATTGTACAGCTATCAAAGGCAAGCTTGAGAGGGGAGTCCTTTATTGAAGGAGCAACTGTTAATCTCTGGAAGACTAGGGTTTGGACTGAGATAGAAAAGGCTGGCTTATTACCTGAATAGTTCGTATCTTTAGGTATGGGAGAAAAAAGAGGTAATACTGGTAAATTGCTCTATGATTTTAATACTGCATGGGTTTGTGAAGCAGAGCTAAATGGTAAATGGTATAGGGTTATTGAAAGAGACTTTAGGTCCTTAAATGCTCCTAGACGTATAACCAGACCTAACCCAGCAGTCCTAGGGGATGTGCATGTAGGTAGAGAAACCTTTGAGTATATAGGTCCGTACTATTTCTGGAATACCAATACGTTGTATGATCCTACCTTGTATGAGAAAGGCATTCTTGTACAGCAGGCAGACAAGCTAAAACCGATGGCAGAAAAAACAACAATTGCAGGATTGTAAGTTGCATTATTAAAAAACTAATATTATATTATACAGATGGATTTAAAAGAATTTTCAGACGGTCTTGAATTAGCAGGCTCAGGCTTTGCTAACGGCAAGGCACCCGGTTATCCGTTCACCGAGAAAGAGAAATGGAAAATGGTTGAGAAAGCAGAAAAAGCTTATGGTCAATTCCTAGATGCATTAGGTTGTGATTGGAGGAATGATCCTAATTCTTCAGAGACTCCCAGACGAGTCGCTAAGGCTTATGTTTTCGATTTGTGGAGAAGCCGCTACGATCTAATGGATGCAGTTACAGCATTTCCTTCTGATGGCTATGACGGCTTAGTTCAGGAGAGTAATATTCCACTTACCTCAATGTGCTCTCACCACCACCAGACAATACAGGGTACAGTTAGTATAGCTTATATCCCATCTAAAGACGGTAAAGTGGTTGGATTATCAAAACTAAATAGGATTGTTGAATACTTTGGAAGACGTGGTTCAATTCAAGAACAGCTGACTGTTGCTATTCATAACGCAGTAGATAAGATATGTACAGACAACCAGGGTGTTGCTGTGATGGTTAGTGCAACACATAATTGTGTATCCTGTAGAGGGGTAAAACATCATGGTGCTTCTATGCAAACAGCTAAACTTTCAGGAGCTTTTTTAAATGAAGACTCAGCTAAAGCAGAGTTTTATAAGAATATTGAACTATCAACTAACTGTAAATAATAAGACAAAATGGAATATTGGCAAGTAACGGTGCAACTGGAGCACGAAAATGACCGAGGTCGGGTACAGAAAGTAAAAGAACTTTACTTAGTAGATGCAGTATCAGCAACAGATGCTGAAGCTAAAATCTATGTTGAGTTTACTGGTGAGTCAAACTTTACAGTAATCGGAGTTAACCGATCTAAAATCTTAAAAGTATTAGAGTAAGCCCTATGATAAAGATTGCTCATGAATCTCCCATAGGTCTTTTTGATTTCGTTCAGTCTAAGACTGATTACGATTATGCTTTAGTGCACCTTCTAGAGGAGAATGAAGCCTACCACAAGCTCTTTGTTGATGCAATTGCTGAAGGCAGGGAAGTCATTTTAGATAATTCAATCTTTGAATTAGGGGAGGCTTTCAATATGAAGAAGTTCTTTAACTGGGTTAATGAATTAGAACCTACCTGGTATATTATCCCAGATGCTCTAGAGGATGCAAAGAAGACAACCTTCAATGCTTACCTATGGAATCAATTTCATAGACCGACGGCTAAAGGTAAAAGCATTGCAGTAGTTCAAGGAAAGACTTATAAGGAGATTGTTGAATGTTATCAGACTCTAGATGAGAAACTGGATGTGGATATGATTGCTATCTCATTTGATTATTCCCTATATGAGCAGCTTGTACCGCACCCTAATAAATTAGTTAGTTGGATGATGGGTAGGGTTGCTTTACTTGGAATGCTTGAGAGGGATGGTATTATTAATAAGCGAAAGCCTCACCACTTACTCGGCTGTGCATTACCTCAAGAAGGGCAGTTTTATAGAGGGTATGATTGGATCTACTCAATGGATACATCTAACCCAGTAGTACATGCTATCAAGGAAATTGCATACCCTCTTGACGGGCTTATGTATAAAGAATCTCAGAAGTTATTTGAGTTAATTAACTGGCCTGCTGATGAGGTTAGTGAAGGACTCTTAGAATACAACATCAACAATTTTAGACGTTGGTGGAATGGCTAAGTGGGTTGCTTTCTTCTCACAGACTGGATCTGAGATTGTTGAACTAAGTGAACAAATAGGACGTTGGCCGGATGTTATAATTAGTAATGTCCGACCGGCCCATTTGAGGACTGTTACTGCCAAGTTAAAAGACAGGCCGGTTACTCTTATCTCCAATAAACCAACCGCCGACGAGTATACGGAAGTACTCTCTAAAGCAATTAGTCCCGGAGAGGATTATGTAATTACTTTACATGGCTGGCTGAGGGTTGTTCCTGAGGAGATTATCCTGAAGTATCCCACTATGTTTAATGGACATCCAGGCTTAATATCCAAGTATCCAGAACTTAAGGGGAAGGATCCTCAGATGAAGGCTTGGGATTTAAATTTAGAGACTACCGGCTGTGTTATCCATAAAGTAACAGCGGGAGTGGATGAAGGTCCTGTTATCAAGCAGGTTGAAGTTTCTATTAAGGGCTTGACTATGAATGAAATGTTTGAGGTACTGCATAAAAAATCAGTTAACTTATGGGCAGGTTTTTTAAGAAGGAATTGGCTTTAATCAATCTTAATTTGTATCTTTAGGTAATGAAAGTATCATTCACAGGAGCTCAATCAACAGGTAAGACTACTCTACTTGATGCTATTAAATCAAACG
>Ga0247831_1004534_pt1 | contig 18392 bp, 9 predicted proteins | sample LaCruzMarch2015__9_FD_192406 | JGI IMG/M metagenome (GOLD analysis project Ga0247831, IMG submission 192406) | Freshwater microbial communities from meromictic Lake La Cruz, Castile-La Mancha, Spain - LaCruzMarch2015_1m | ecosystem: Environmental > Aquatic > Freshwater > Lake | place: Spain... | reverse complement strand
GATTCGAGATCCTCGAGATCTGCGATTGACACTCTGCATGGCCGGGGACTGACGGATGGATCATCTCATCAATCAACTCCTGCGCGAGACTCTCGGGCTGCCGCTTGTCGCTGGCGTGTTCGGATGGATCGTGGCGCTTGCGTTTGTATTGAACGTCGGACTGAGTGTGCGCATCATCTGGGTCAAGGGGTCTCGACCCAATGCGGCACTTGCATGGATCGCCACGCTCTTTGCGCTGCCAATCATTGGGTTAATCATGTATCTGGTGATTGGTGAAAATCGACTCGGCACCATTCGCCGTCGTCGCCACGCACGCATTGTTGAAGAAGTTGCAGGAATCAGCCCTGTCTGGTCCGACCCGCGCGTACTGGCGTCCAACATGAGTACCGCCGACACGCAGATGGCGCATCTGGGGGAAACCTCCGGTGCGCCAGCAGTTCTCAATGGAAACCTGCTGCAATTGAGCGGCGACCCGGACGAACAGCTGCGGTGGATGACCGAAGACATCGATGCCGCACAACACAGCGTCGACGCTCTGTTCTATATCTTTGAGCAAGACGCCACCGGAACGGCCGTCGCCAATGCGCTCGGTCGCGCAGCGCAGCGTGGCGTCACCGTGCGGCTTCTCTTGGACGATATTGGGTCGCGTGCATTCCTGCGTGGTCGCATGCGCAAAGAATTGGCTCAACAAGGAGTGCACGTGATCGCCGCACTTCCGGCGTCGATCCTGCGCATGCCGTTCAAGCGTGTGGACATTCGCAACCACCGCAAACTCATCGTGGTGGATGGGAAGATCGCCCAAACCGGTAGCCGCAATGTGGCCGACCCCGACTTTAAAGGCGACGCATCTGGCAAAGTGGGCGCGTACATCGATTCGTGGATCCGTATTCGTGGACCAGTCGCGCGCGATTTGCACATCCTGTTCTTAGAGGACTGGGGTCTCGATGCGGGATTGCACGGATCACGGCAATTGCCGGACGAGCCACCAGTCAACAGTGGCGGCGTTCCGGTGCAGGCGATTCCGTCGGGCCCGAACTTTGAAAACAACATGGTGGCCGAACTCATCCAGGCCGCCATTCAGCTGTCACGCCGCGAGATCGTCTTTACAACTCCGTATTTCCTGCCCGACAGCGCCACCATTGCCGCACTTGAAGTGGCCGCGCGGCGCGGGCTACGCGTCACCCTGATTGTTCCCCGTGCCAATGACAGCAAACTGGTCGCGCTGGCAAGCCGTGCCAATTACGGCCGACTGCTCGCCGCCGGCGTGGAACTGTGGGAACACCGGCACGGCTTCTTGCACTCCAAGACGATCTCGGTGGATGATGAGTTGGCCATCGTGACCACCGCCAATCTTGATCGACGAAGTTATGAAATCAACTTCGAGACCAGCATCGTTGTCTACGACAATGTGTTCGCTACGCAATTGCGCCGCTTGCAACAGTCGTACCTCGCTTCCAGTGATCGCCTTGATGTGAACGCGTGGAACCAGCGCGGAGTATTACCGCGATTTGCTGAGAATCTAGCGAACTTGATGTCGCCACTCCTGTGACCACGTCCGTACATCCAGCACCGCGCTGAGTCATGGACGTTGACGTGATTCAAGGTCATGGATGCACAAACTCAACCGTGCTTCCCGGAGTCACCGGGTATTTCACTTCGGCATAGGGTGCGAATCCAGCCGGTCCCTTGACGATCGGCCAGCGCACCTCCAGCTGCAAGTCTTTCCACGAATCGGGAACGCCAAACTGCACTTCAGTTGATGCCGTGCTTTGAAACGGACCACCCGCCCAGATCCACCGCTTGGCAAGCACACGGGGCGTCGGTGTTCGTGTTGACAGTTCCACCCATGCACCGATGCCGTGACTCGTTCCCGGCGTTGGGCCGCGCAAGCGCACTTTGATCCAGTCATGGGACTGGTCATGCATGTTGCGCAAGACGCGCAACGGACCGTTCAACTCCGCTACCACGATGTCAATGTCACCATCACTATCCAGGTCATTGAACACCGCAGTGCGATCACGATGCGCGCCGCGCAAACCCGCACCCGGATCGGTCACCACTTCAAAGCGAGCACCAACGCGGCGCATCACTAACGGTGGTTGCTGGTAGTCCGAATCCATGGCAACCTTGGTCGCCTGCGGATAGACGTGACCATTGAAGACCACCACGTCTTCGGCACCATCGTGATCCAGGTCGTCAAATGACGTGGCCCAGCCCAGAAGTGGGCGACTGGCAGCGCCCAGACCAAACTGCGCGGTGCGATCATCAAAGAACTTGCCGTCTAAATTCAGGTGCAGCGTGTTGGTGTCACTGGAGAAATTGGTGGTGAACACATCGGGACGCCCGTTGCCATCGACATCACCGATGGCAATGCCCATGGTGGCCTGCCCCGCGCCGTCAATATTGGTGGCGATACCCGAGGTCATGCCGCGTTCTTCAAATCGCAATGGACCTCCGGGCTCGGTGCGATTCATGAACAGGGAATTTTGCTCGGAATCATTGGCAACGAATACATCGAGCCGCCCATCGGCGTCGAAATCAACCACCGCGAGATTCAGCCCGTATCCCGGAATCGCTTTGCGAATGCCCGCCGACTCGCTGACATCGCGGAAGGTTCCATCACCGCGGTTCTCATAGAGAATGTCAGCGCGCGCTGGCAATCCGCGCGGCCCCGCCATCACTTGCATACCCTTGAAGGCAGCCGGCGGCGGTGGCATCGACGGGTCGAAATCTAAGTAGTTGACAACAAAGAGATCCAAATCTCCGTCCATATCCAGGTCAGCAAATCCTGCACTGGTGGACCACGCCGGATCGCCGAGTCCCGCCTGCGCTGTGACATCTGTAAACCGCCCGTCGCCCATGTTCTTGAGCAAGATGTCCGCACCAAAGCAACAGATGTACAAGTCATCGCGGCCGTCGCCGTCGTAGTCACCGGTAGCGCATCCGAATGCCCAACGCGTGGGGCGTGCGCCCATGCGCTCGGAGACGTCGCGGAATTTCAGCCCACCAAGATTCTCAAAGAGGCGCGCTCCCGGTCCGTGCTCCGGGTCTGCCAACGTTGCACCGTTGGGCATAAAGAGGTCCATGTCACCATCGCCATCGAAGTCAATGAGCGCCAAACCGCCGCCCTTTACTTCAACAATCTGTGTAGATGGAAGCTTTCCACTGGTCATCACGGCATCAATACCACTACCTGCAGTGGCGTCTTCAAATCGAATGGATGCCGGCGGAGCCACCACTGGCGCGGTCTGGGCGTGCGCGTACAAATGCGGCGCGGCCAGCGTCAATGCAACGGCACAGGTGTTCGTGATGATCATGTTCATGGCAACGGTTTCTCAGTTTCTGTGCGCGCCTTGATTTCCGCCTGACGAGCGCGAGCATTGGCTGCATCACTCGCGCGACCGAGTCGGTCAAGGACGCGCGCCAACTTGGACCACGCCTCGCCGTGAGTTTCAAAGAGATCAACCGCCTGTCGATAGCACTGCTCTGCTTCCGGCAATCGGTCTTGACGCAGAAGCACATCGCCCAGGCGCGCTAAATTCTTGGCTCGCTCGCGCGCCGCGCCCTGCTGCTCCCCAAGCAATTTCAGCGCGCGACGAAAGTAAACCTCCGAGTCAATCACCCGATCTTCTTCGTAGGCGATCAGTCCCAGCGCAAACTGCGTGTCGTCATAGTTTGGAAACGCGCTCGCATGCGTTGTGAAAGCAACGCGCGCACCCGGAAGGTCGCCCAAGTAGTAGCGGCACCAACCGAGGTAATGCACCGCGTGTGCGGCCTCAGGAAAGGAATCAACTGGCGCCGCACTGGCGCGCTCCAAATAGGGAAGCGCTTCACCGTACCGCTTCTCCTTATGCAACGCGAGGCCCAGGTAGAAGCCGGCACGCAGGTCCTCGGGACGCTCCTTCACCAGGGAACGCGCCACCGCCTCGGCGGATGGATACTGCGAACTTCGAAGCAACTTCCGAACCACCTCCCAGCGTGGGTCGGGCGCGGCGGGAGTGGCTGCGACCGGGGGCGGAACGGGGGTAGTCACCGCGCCGGGCAGGGCCTCCTGCCCCCCGATCGGGGGTCCCGGATTCGCCACACCGGCGTTTGCCCCCGGCGTGGGGTCAAAAATCAGCGCTAGAAGGCCAATGATCGCTCCACCTGCCGCCACTGTCCATTGGGTCCGCAACTCCTTCATTCGCAAAAGTATAGGTGTGTTTACGGACCTTCTGGTGGCACCCGACCAAACGGGGGTTACATTGTGATGTTGGCAGAATTGCGAGTTTATCGGTGCAAGTGCGCCGAACAGTGCGTACGGTTACTACGCACGGCGTTCGTCGTTAGCGGCGTGATTCTTACCGACAGCTCTCTTAGCCTGCACACACTCCGTCGCCACGCTGCACAGTCACATACGAGAACCCCATGCGGATGAACCCCGGAACGCATATCGCTAGTCTCGCTGTCGTGACCGCTTCGTTCTTTGCGCTATGCGCTGATGGCGGGACGCTCGAGTTGCAGCCCCGCGCCGGCGACCCGATACGCGAACTCACCGCCGCACAGCGCAGCCTCTTTGACATTGGACGCGTCCTCTATTCGACACCCATCCCAGCCACCGAAGGCATGGGACCGATCTTCAACAAGAGTAACTGCCAGTCGTGCCACTCAAACCCTGTCGGCGGTTGGGGCAACGCCAGCGTCACCCAATTTGGAATCTCTGACAAGGGTTCGTTCACTATGGTTCCGGGCGAGTCACAGAGTCTCTTGCAAGAATTTGGCGTGAGCGAATTCTGCATGGAGATCATTCCCGCCACCGCTAATTTTACAGCGATCCGCATGACCAACTCCAGCATGGCGTTTGGAATGGTTGAAGCTGTTCCGGATTCGGCCATTGCACTCTTAGAAGATCCCAATGACACGAACGGTGACGGCGTGTCAGGTCGAATCCACTGGGTTCGACCACTTGAGGAAACCAACAGCAGCAGCCCGCTCCGCGTTGGACGATTCGGATGGAAAGCGCAAGTTGCAACGGTGCTGAGTTTCTCCGGCGACGCTACTCGCAACGAAATGGGCATTACCAATCGGCTGCTGATGGTGGAGAATGCACCGAACGGCGATAACGCCCGCCTTGCGCAGTGCGATCCGATGCCGGAGCCGGAAGACGTCAACGATCAGCAAGGCTTGGCATTCATTGACCGAGTCACTCACTTCCAGCGCTACTTGGCTGTTCCACCGCAGACGCCAAAGTCTGGCATGGCTGGCGAAAGCATCTTCATCAACGTCGGCTGCGCCAAGTGTCACGTGCCAGAGTGGACCACTGCCAACACCCCCGGATTAGAAGACGCTATTCGCAATAAGGTCATTCGCCCCTACGCCGACTTCATGTTGCACGACATGGGCCTGCAAGGCGACGGCGTTTCCGACGGCTATGCATCCGAAACGGAACTGCGCACGCCCACGCTTTGGAATCTTCGAACACGCGATCCCATGCTCCACAACGGTGCGGCTGCCGGCGGCCTGTTCTCTGATCGTGTGCGAACCGCGATTGCTCTGCACGGTCCATACGGAGAAGGCGCGGGAAGCGCCGATGCGTTCGCGCAACTTTCCGAGGGCGACAAAGTGTTGCTGGTTTCATTCCTGAACTCACTGGGGCGTGTGGAGTTTGATGACGACGGCGACAGCCATGTGAACATCATTGACTTCATCGCGTTTAAGGCGGCGCTCGGGTCAAGCAGCACTCCGAACACTCCGAATGCCGTGCACGACATCGACCAGGATGGCATCATTTCCGTTGCTGACTTCGCATATTTCATGCAAGCCTATGAAGGCGAGAACGGCGACTGCAACGGCAACGGAATCGCTGACCTTCGGGATCTGTTGAACGGAACGAGCATGGATGCCGACTTCAATGGCATTCCGGATGAGTGCCTCCCCTGCCCGGCCGATTTCACAGGCGATCGTGTAGTAAATGGCGCGGACTTGGGTCTCTTGCTTGGAACCTGGGGTCAGTCAGATGTTCCGACCGACCTGAACGCCGACGGTACCGTGGGCGGAGCAGACCTTGGCATTCTCCTCGGAGCGTGGGGCCCGTGCCCGTAAGCCAACTACCGCCCACTCACTCATTGCACTGCTAATTACTCAAGACACACTGCCCCACGATTCACCGACACTGACCTGAGCACTTCAAGGAAACCCATGCGAATTCATACGCGACCTGCCACGAACCTTGCCCTCGCCCTCACCATGGCCTCAGCACTCGCATGCACGGGAGCGGCACTGGCACAGAGCTGGGTGAGCTACTCCAACCAGACGTCAACGCGCTTGGTGGCTGCAGCGGCACTCATCGGAGCTGACAACCATGAGAAGGATTTCGCGTGGGGCGACCTCGATCAAGACGGCGACATTGACCTGATCTGCGTCCGCAAGTTCCCGGGCAGCATTCAGGGCGGCGCACGCAATCTGCTGCTCATGAATGAGGGCGGCATCCTCACCGACCGCACCGCGGAATACGGACAAGCAAGCGATATCAGCGGCTATTTCGGCCTCTTAGACGCCACCAATGACCGCGACGTCGAAGCGGTGGACATTAACAACGATGGCTGGCTGGATCTGCTCACAGCCACCACGATGAGCGATCAGGTGAACAGTATTCTTGGGCAACCACGCGCGTACATCAATCTTGGCGATGACGCGAACGGTAACTGGCGCGGCTTCCGCTTTGATGTGGATCGCATTCCCACCCTCGTTGCTCGCGGCGGTACTGCTGCCAATCCCCGCTTCTGCGACATGGCCGTTGCCGATTACAACGGAGATGGCTACGTTGACATCTTCTATACCGACTACGACACACCAGAAACGTCAGGCACCCTGTGCTATGACCTGAACGGCGATGGAGACACCGCGGATGCCGGCGAATGCCAACAAAGCCCCGCTGAGAATCCCACCAACGACTACGACAACAAGTTGCTACTCAACCTTGGCGCGGCAAATCCTGGGGTTTTCTATGACGCAACTACCACGGTTCTCAGTGCTGCACAGATCAACTCTGGCTTTGGCAATATGGCAGTCGCAGGCGACTTCAACGGTGACGGACGCCAAGACATCGTGCGCATCAATACGCTGACCACCGGCCAAGCCGTAAGCGTTTACACCAAGACCACCACTGGACTGGGATTTTCTCTGAAGGACATTGCCAGTGGTCAGCCCTACCACGGGGACAAGGCAGACCTCAACAACGACGGTCGACTCGACTTGGTGATCGTTGACGACGGTCAAGACAAGTACCTCCTCAACACGGGTAACGATGCCACTGGCCAGCCCAACTTCACCAGCTACACCATTGCTGACAGCCTGAGCGAGTTTGGAAACTCCACACAAGTTGGCGACCTCGATAAGGATGGCCGTATTGATGTCATCGTTACTGATGTTGACGCTGATCTTGGGCCGTTCTGCCCGCAAACCACCGGCGCCGCGCATTCGCGTCGCACCCACATCTACCGGAACATCTACAGCGGATCGCCATCAGGGATCCTGGATGAAACTACCCCGCTGATCATTCCAGCGGCTGAGCTTGACTGGTGGACGGATGTGGCGGTATTCGACATCAACGGCGATACGTGGCCTGATCTGGTTGCAGGAACCTGCACTGGAATAGTGGTCTATATCAACGTGCCGCCCATGAACATTACCTTTGCATACCCAGACGGTCTGCCCACCACGGCAGCGCCAGGTGTTGCAAAGTCGTTCCGCGTGCAACAGAATGTTGCGGGCGGAACCGCCATCGCTGACTCCACACGGCTCTTCTGGTCCGTCAATGGCGGTGCGTTCCAATCAGCGGTACTGCCTTCCGTGGGCGCCAACATGTTCCAAGCAACCCTGCCAGCATTCCAGTGCGGCCAGGCTGTTCGCTTCTATGTGACTGCCACCATCGATAGTGGAATTGTGTTTAACGACCCGGCCCTGGCGCCGACGACGACCAATGCGATCTCCGTGCAGAGCGGCAATTCGCAGCCATATTCCAATGACATGGAAGTGGACACTGCGGGATGGACGGTCCTCAACGAAGGCGGCCTGACTACCGGCGGCTGGCAAGTTGCTACTCCGATTGGAACCACCAGTGGCGTCTATGCCTCAGCACCTGCAGCCGACGCAAGCGCAGTGGGAACCAAGGCGTGGGTAACCCAGAACGGGCTCGCTGGGGGAGCCGCCACCACCGCCGATGTTGACGCCGGCACCACCCGCCTGCTCAGCCCGGTGTTTGACTTGTCGACGGCCATCAACGCCACGGTCACCTACTCACGCTGGTACTTCTGCAGCGATGCGGCTCCAGCTGGCTCAACCCCCGCTGAAGTGGACACGCTGTTTGTGGAACTGAGCGCTGATGGCGGTGCTACCTGGTTCCGCGTCGAAAATGTCTCGAGCTATCCAACGCCAAATGCGTGGAATCGTGTGAGTTTCTCGCTGCGCTCAATTGTGGCGAACCTGACTTCGACGATGCGCTTCCGCTTCTCGATTTCTGACTCGCCCGACAATTCAACCACCGAAGTTGGCATTGATGACTTCTCCATCTCGGTGGTCACATGCGTCAACCCATGCGTTGGTGACCTGGACGGCAACGGCGTGGTCAACGGCGCGGACCTCGGCATGTTGCTCGCTGGATGGGGCACCGCTGGAAATGCTGACCTGGATGCCAACGGAACCACCAATGGCGCTGACCTGGGATTGCTGCTTGCCGCATGGGGCGCCTGCCCCTGAGTGAATGGCGCGTTCGGATGACGCGGGCGTATTCCTAAGCGACTACTGATGGTCGCCAAGGAATGGCTGTTCAGCGCGAGATGGTGACCCGCGAGCCTTCGTCGCCGCGTCGGATCACTGGCTTGGTCTGTTGGCCATCTGGCCAGCGAACTTCGCAGGCAGTGATATGCGCTTGGCCAATTCCAAAGCAGGCGAGTGGCGGAACTTGCGAAAGGTACGAACGAGTCGGCATCACCGTCTTCCGCAGCGTGCGACCATTGTCAAGCTGAATCATCACCTGCGCGCCGATCGCATCGCGATTGCCGACATGGATGGAGTCAACCAAGGCGCATTCGATGTGACCACCCTGCTGAGTCGCGTTGCTCACAACGAGCGGCATGCCGCTCACTGCGCCAATCACCAGGTCAAGGGCGCCGTCGTGATCAAAGTCTCCCCATGCGAGTCCGCGGCCAACCACGGGAGTGGCCAATGCGCCTAGTGACGCGCTGGGAATCTCCGTGAAGGTCGGGCCCGGCTGTGCAGCGCGGTTCCAGAACACCTGCGCGGGCTGCGCATAGCGCTGGGTGGGTTGAACATCCGCGATGCGTTCTTCAATGTGCCCGTTTGCCAAGACCAGATCTTCCCAGCCGTCAGAATCCAGGTCCACAAAGGCAACCCCAAAGGTCAGTGCGCGACGAGTCGCCGCGGAAATGCCGTCCACAATGGCGTCATCAGCAAAGCGACCGTCCCCAGCGGTGACGTACAGACTGCATGGCTCGTTGGCAAAGTTGCCAACTGCAATTGCCAGTGCGGGGTCGTTGCGAAGGTGTGAGGTGTCGCAACCCATGGCGCCCGTGGCGGCACCGTTGCGATCGAACGCAACACCGGCAGAAACGCCGCGTTCTTGAAAGACCCCGTGGCCATCATTGATAAACAGGAAGTTCTGCACTGAATCATTGGCAACAAAGAGATCCAAGTCACCGTCACTGTCGCAGTCGTCAATAGCAAATCCAAGCGCCTTTGCCATTGGTTGATTGGTGGAACGATTGCGAACCAACAGACCGCGCACTGCAGTGCGATCCGCAAATTGCAACGGACTCACTTGCTCCATCAAGACCAAATCCGTGCCAGCAAATCCGGTTGGCGCGCCGTATGCGCGGCCGAGGCCGGTGAGCGTGTAGTTCACGCGCAAGTCAATCTCTTTGGACCACTCCACATAGCGGCCGACCACCAAGTCAAGATCACCGTCCTGATCAAAGTCAGCGAAGCCGGCAGCGGTTGTCCATCCATTGATCTCCGCGAGACCTGCTTCGGCAGTAGCGTCGCGCCATCGCGTGGCGGTGCCCGGGGCGGAATGCTCGGCGACGAAGAAGCGCACGCCCCCGACCCCGGTTGCCAGGATTTCAGGGCGACCATCGCCATCAAGATCGGCAAGTGCAACGCCCATGCCCTGCCAGGGCTGTTCGAGCCCGGTGTTGTGGGCGCGGACAAACTGCACCTCCAGAGGAGCTTTACCGCGGGCGGAGGTCGTATCGGCGGAGCCGTGTTGATTCAGAAAGACCGCCATGCCTTGGCCGCGGCGGGAGTCAGCGGCGGCCTCCGGCCACGCGTCTCCATCCGGGAATAGAAGGTCCACGTCGCCATCGGCGTCCACGTCCCATGCTGCCACGCCGCCCCCCATGGCCTCGGGAAGCAGGCGGTCGCCGGCTGCCCCTGTGACGCGATCAATGCCGGCGCCCCAACTGCGATTCGCCCCTACAGAACGGTCCTGAAAGGCCACTACGGGCGCTGCGGATGTCGTTGGTAGCGAGGCGATCACCGCCGGGCCTGCCGGGAGCGGGGCCACCGGGGCTGCTTGGGGTGCCGCTCGCGGCCACTGCCGCCACAGCACCGCGCCCCCTGCCACCAACCCCACGACAGCGGCTGATGCCCAAAATGCCCGGCCGATGACCCGATCATCCGGCGGTCGATCTGCAGATTCAGTCGTGTCGTTCGGCGCGGTCACGGGGTACCCCGTGCCACAGCGCCCGACGCCAACCCCGGCGCACCGACGCGCTGCAAGTCGTACACCGCTGCGGGTTCTGCTGCGTGATTGGCAGCAGCATCGCGGGCTCGGGCAGCGTTGACGGCGCGGTCACGAGCGTTGTCATCGGGGCGATACCGTTCATACGCGGCACGCGCATCGGCCGCGCGCGTTGCATCGCCGATGGCTTCAAGCGCCTGCATGCGGATGTACCACGATTGAAATCGCTGCGAGTCAAGAAGCAGCGCACGATCAGTGAGCGCAATAGCTTCAGTAAACAGCGCGGTGCGCTTCTCCGCATCGCCGGGCTCACGAAGTTGTCGCGCACGCTCCAGGCATGCGCTGGCCCAGTCCGTGAGTACTCGATCATCGCGCGAGAAATCAAAGCCGCGCGCGTGTGCTTCGGTGAATGCAGTGGCAGACACTGCGCGGAATCCATCCATGGCGCGGTCGTACTGACCATTCTGCATGTCGATCACTGCGCTCCAGTAAGCCACCGACCATGGCAACTGACCGGGATGTTTCTCGGCAGCGGTACGCAAGTAGGTCGCTGCTTCATCAATGCGCCCATCGCGCAACGCAACACGCGCTCGACCGATCCAACCTTCGACGCGCCCCGCTGCTGCGGCCTCCGCGAATGCCTGGTCTGCCTGCGCCCATTGCCCCTTGCCCGCAGCGCGATCGGCTACGCGAAAGTGCCCAATTCCTGCATCAAGCCAGCGTTCCCACGCCGGCGTTGTGGCGGGTGCGGCGGGTGCGGCGGGTGCGGCGGGTGCGGCGGGTGCAACAACCATGCTGGCCATAGCGGATTCCGCCGGCGGAGTGCCTGCGCCGCCAAACACCACCTGATCCGTCGCGAGCGTCATCACCGGCAGCACATTGACGTATTCAGCACCGTAAACGTAGCGCATGTAGGTGGTGTCAAACTTGCGATAGCGAACTGCGGCGGTCACGGTGATGGGGCCATGCACATCCGCAGGAACGGTGAACGCGTAGCGCGTTAGGTCCGCAGCACCCGGCGGAATCTGTTGGTTGTACAGCGGTACAAAGATGTCCTGCGGATTGCGTCGATCGATCCGCTGACCCTCACGGTCAAGCATGTAGACGTTGAAGAACTTGCTCCAGGCGTCAACCGTATTGCCATCACCCATCGCGCCTGAACGAGCAATGACACGGTCACCAGCACTCACGGTGACATCAAGCCAGGTCTCGTTGCTGTCAACGGTTCCCTGCGTGTACTCATGCCCAAGGCTGCCGAGCGTGCGTACGACCACCTCCAACAAGTAGCGCTGACCAGCGAGCAACGCGGGGGCCGTATCACCAAGGAGCGGCGTGAGCGCTCCGTCAGCGCGTCCATCCGCGCGCAGCGCAAAGACGTCAAGCCGCAACACGCCGCGATTAAACGCCTCGGTTGCAGCACGGGCGCCTTCCGGATCCGGCAGGCCGCTGAGTGCTGCAGTTGCAGTATTTGCACCTACAAACAGGTGATCTCGCAAACGCAGCTCACCGTCTGGACCACGCGGCTTTGCGCCCATATCCACGCTGGCAACCTCGGGCATGTGGCAGCCGTTGCAGTTGCTGGCAGGCTCCTTGGGCCAATACCACCCTTGCACCCCGTGACCACTCCGATTGGAAAGGCGCCATGAGTCGTAGTGATTCTGCCCCGGCAGCCATTTGTAATCGTTGAGCTCTTCCGGCAGAAAGACCTTGTGACAAGTACTGCAGAATTCCGCACTGCGATGCACTTCCGGCTTGAGAAATGTTTGCTTATGGAACGCGGGCTTGGCCTTGACCAACTGCCGATTGGTCCACGCCAAGAATGGCGATTCACTGCCGGTAAATGGATACTGCGGACTCTCTTCAATAACGTAATCAGCATTTCCACGCGTGGAGTTCACCGCCACGATGGAATGGCACGCCGTACACGTGATGCTGGCAGCACCCATCGGATCCTGGGACACGTCGTAATGCGGATCATCAAAGCGAGCGTCCTCAAAGGCGCCAGTGAAGAACGGCACTGGATCATGGCAGCCTGCGCAGAATCGCGCATCGTTGACATTTCCCTCGCGTTCGAATGAACGACGCCGTGTTTCACGCACGCTGAAGGCGTACATCGGATTATTGAAACTGCTCGCAGCATGAGCGCTGTGCGCCCAGGATCGATAGGCATCGGGATGACAGGAAATGCAGTAATCGTTCTGGGAAAGCGAGCTTTCCGGAATGAACGCGCCGTTTGCAGTCCGTGCCAAACTTGGTTCGTAGTACGCCGCACCATCTTTCGGACTTGGACGCGGCCGCGAAGCATCGAAGCGATGCCAACCGTCAAATCCAAGCACCATCAGGAGCGACGCGGCCACCACTGCAAACCCGGTGCGCCATCGAATGCGTCGACCGGCCAATCGATGCAGCACAAAGCCCCACACCACCACGAGCGGCGCTGCCAAGTGCATCCAATATGCCAACGTCCGCGCGCCTGGTTCGCGCAACTCCGCCACCACACCCGCAACGTCAACCCGTGTCAGTAGAACCCCGGTCACCAGCGTGACAATCGCCGCAATGAAGGTGACATTCCCCATGCGAACTGCACGCCGGTTGGGGTGATGATGTGACCGCTTCCAGTGCCAGGCACCAAAGGCGATCGCCGGCAGTGTGATGGCCAGACCAAGCACCAGGTGCCCAAGGAACATCCACAGATAGAACGAGTTCTGGCGCTGCTCGTTGGTGAACCACTCGGTGAGGGTCACGCCGCCCAGATAAATGGAGTTGATCGTCAGCAGCGCAAACAGCACCAGCGTCACCAGCAACAGCGCACGCATCCGCGGGGTCACTACACCACCGGCCGGAATGAGTCTGGGGAGAGGGTCAGCCATGTGCGGGATCGAGTCGGGAAGTCACGCGGGAGATCCGCGGACACAAGCATTTGGCGGCAACACGGTGTGCCGCGGACGCGTGCAGTCTAGGCGTGTCGTACCGAGAAATTGCGGTGCGCCAGACCTAGCGGCCGCCGGCCCAACGGATATTGAACTGGGCATGCAATGCGTCGCGGGCAGGCGTGGTGGACTTCCCGTCCCGCAGCGGGAGCGGCCCAAGCGTGGCTCCGTCGCCGGTCAGCATGTCCATGTCCTTGCACCAGCCGTCCACTTCCAGAACCCACGTGCGGCTCATCCCCGGCGCGGGGCTCGGCGTTGCGGCCGCATCAAAGCGCAGCTGCACTTCTTCGCCAGCGCCAAAGATGGCTACCGCGTCATCGGTGGCGGCCAACAGCGGAGTGCACTCACCAAACTGCGTGTACAGCCCGGGCTGCTTGCGGCAATCCCACAGCGGAGCGCGTCGCGCGTAGTCATAGTCCGGCCGGCGTTGCGGATGCGGAACGCGCGCCGCGAATCCGGCGTCCACTACTGACGCAGTCAGCAGCGGTGCTGCAACGCGGCGCGCTTGCGGACATGGCTCAAACCACGCGACTTCAACGCGATCAACGTAGATCTCCATGGTGGTCCGCAATCGGAGCGCGGTGCACCCTGGCGGCAGCGCGCTGCGCGGCACTGGAAACACTGCGCGTCGTGACATACCGGCCGGATAGCCATACTCGGCCACCACCGACTTCCACGCCCCGGTAGCGGGGTCGCGCGCTTCCATAGAAAGCGCTTGATACGGAGCGGAGGCTTGCCACATGGCGAACCCGGTGGATGAATACGGATACTCAACCCAACCATCAACAAGAAGTGCGGGGTCACCCGCGTGACCATCGAGCGCCGTTGGAAAATCAACGGTCAACACCGCTTCTTTGCCAAGTCGCCCAATGAAGCGCGGATCAGCCGCGCCAAAGTCCGCCGCACTTCCATCGCGCTCTGCAATCGCTTTCGACTGATCTGATTCATGCGCTCCGCCCACTGCAACCACTGCGCTCACCGGCTGCGCCGACGAACGGAAGAAACATGCCTCACCAGTTGGCGGCGCCCCATTCACTCCCATGCGCTCATCAAGAGCTACTTGCCAGCCAGCGGGAACATCCCATGCAACCAGTCGCGCGGCGTCCAAGTAGCACGCCTCTTCCATTGGCTCGCCAAGTCGAATCTGATACGCGCCGTCCTGCGCAGCAAGCGCATCCGCGCCACCGATCACCACGCGTTCCCATGGTCGCGCGGGCGGATACACCGCGCGCAGCGAACCAGACGGGGAACGCTCAATGCCCGCAAGGAAGCCGATACCACCGACGCCCAAGCAATCGGTAACAAACTGATAGGTGGCACCATTCCACGCAAAGATCACGGGGCAACTTGAAATCTGCCGCTGCGTCTCGACCACGGTCCGCGCCCCGGCAGCAATACCGAGCTCGGTTTGCGTCACGGCATCCGGCCAATCAATCGCAACGAAATCCGCGCTCGCAGCATCGCCAAGACCCACCGCAATCGGTTCGAGCGCTTGTGAATTGCCGCCGCCGCGCCATGGCAGTGCATCGCGTGCTACCCATTCACCACCGATGCGAGCGTCCATGCGGGTGCCAATACCACTTGCATTCGTGCGCATTTGCTGCGATGGATCAATGCGACCACGGAACGAGAGTGCGGCGTACGGCCAACGTCCGCTACCGGGCGCTAGCCAACGCGCTGGACCACCCGCCGTGACGGCCGGCGCAACACCGACTGGTCCGCGCGCGTCGATCACCGCGAGTTCTAAGCCCGCGGGCACTCCGTTGATGCGCTCAACCAGACCGCCGTGCGCATCAAGAATCGCAAGCGCTGCACTCGCTGGCGCCGGAATCACTGGAATTGGACTTGTTGGAATGGGGCCGATCGGAGCGTCATTCTCCAACACCACAATGTTTGCGTGACCACTCCCCGAAAGATCGGTCACCCAAAGCGCCATCGCATTGGTGACCGCCGTACGCGGGCCGGCCGTCCATGTGCCTTGCGATGACTCCCACAGTTGCATCGCCTGATGCGTTCCCCCACCGTATCCGTCCACCAGTGTGGCGATTGCCGGATGCCCGTCCTCGTTACGGCGGAACACCACCACCGCGCCTGGTCCCGATGATTCAAATGCACCCAACGCTGGCTCACGCGACCACGCCCACAGTCGGTCATTCTTCCATACTTGCGCGGCGGCGCCTCCAGCAGACCACAAGAGCAAGTCAAGGTCGCCATCGTTATCAAGGTCCGCCGCAGTGGCTCGCGCCGACGTCAGGGTTCCGGGAATCTCTCGGCGCTCCCATGCAATGGGCTCCACCGCACCCGCGCGTCCCAGGTTCCACATGACCCCGCTACCCGTTGCATTGGTGAATAGCAGATCTAAATCACCGTCATGGTCAAGGTCAGCGCACAAGACAACGTCATCGCCCGGCTCAGCCATGCCAGCAAAGGTCCAACTCCGCCACTTACCCGGCGAGGTCTGTTGCGCCCAGCCCAGCCACATACCGCCGCCAATAATGCGCGTGGCGGCATCGACGCGGCCAAAGACCACATCCACCAGGCCATCGTTATTCAGATCGCCCCACATGTGCCGACCGCGCCGGAGTGCGTCAGCGGTGCTTGCGTCCATGGTCCAACGACCGTTGGCACCACTCCGAACGAAGCGTCGCTCAACACGTGACTCTTCAACGTAATCAACTTGCGCCACGAAATCCAGCGTTCCGTCACCGTTGATATCCGCGGCAGGTACCAAGGCCACAACTATTCCCGGCGCAGGTGGCAATCCATCAATGGGCATGGCATCGAGAGCAGCCACAATGGGACCAGGCTGGCGCAGCACCGCGCGCGGCGGCGATTCCGGAAGGACCGCTTCACCGATGGAACCCATGCGCGTGTACTTAAATTCCGCAAGGTGACTGCGTGGGTTGTCAGCGAGGCGCTGAAACTCGTCAAGCGCGGCGGCTGATTCTGCTTCATGACCAAGTCGAGCCTGCACTCGCTGCAGTCCAAGAAGTGCACTGCGCAGGTACGGGTCAAGCTCAGCAGCGCGTGTGTAGAAACCGCGCGCTGCCTCTAGATCGCCTTGTAATTCGCTGCACTGCGCGACATAGAACTGCGCATATGGATCGACGCCCTGCTGGGCAGCCACACGCTGAAATCGCGGCAAAGCGCGGCCGGGGTCACCAAGAAAGAGGTAGCCAAGCCCCTGGCAGTATTCCGCGCGGAGATCTCCGGGGTGATCTTTCAGGATGCCGTCAAGCAGTTCGATCGCTCGCGTTTGCGATCCATCGCCCGACTGGTTGAGGATCGCGATCGCGTGATCAAGGCGAGCCTCATAGAGCGCGGGATGGGTCTTTACGACCGCAGCAAACGTTGCTTCAGCGGCAGCAAATTCAAACATCCCCATCTCGCCAACGCCGCGATCAAGAGCGGCAACGGTTGCAGCGTCGAGGGGCAGAGCGGGCGCGGGCGCCTGCGCGGGCTGACTCGCCGATTCACCGCACCCGGACAACATCAGTGTGGCGCCGATAGCCACTACCAATACCCGCCGAACGGCAGCACTCATACGGTTCAGTGTGGAATTTCCTTCACAGCATTCCGATTCCATGCCGGAACGCGGATAATGATTGGACCGGTGCCGCGAATCTCGCACTGGCAACTCAATCGACTGTTGCGCTGAATACCGGGGGCCTCCTCCACCCGATCGTCCTCGGCCTCGGTGGCCTCAGTCAGCGATGCCATGCCCTGCTCAACATAAATATGGCAGGTGCTGCAGGCGCAGACGCCTCCGCATGCGTGCTCAATATTGATGCCGTGCTCCATGGCCAGTTCAAGCACTGACTCATGCTCGCCGCCCATCAACGTCCACTCGGTTTGCTTTGTACCCGTCAGCATCTCCGGCTCTTCCAAAATGAAAGTCACCGGAACAATCGGAGGGCCATGCTCATGATCAGAATGTTTCAGGTGCATCGGAAGCGGGATTGTAGTACGGCAACCCCGCCCTGTTGAATGGCGATTGATGTGATGAGTCAAAAACACAAGTCCCGCACCGGAGTGCGGGACTTGGAAATTACTCAACGTCTGTGCCAATCAACCGAGCTGCTTGCGAAGCCACTCAAATGAGCGCTTCACCTCAGCACGCACATCGCCGTGCGGACCTTCAAATTCAGCAACCCAGAGTGGGTTCGTATCAGCTTCGAGGCACGCATCAATCTGCGCCACCAGCGGAAGATCGCCTGCGCCCAGCGCGACTGGCAATGCACGTGGGCCGCCTGGATAGGTTGGCCATGCCGCCGGATCATCGGAACCCTTCTTGAAGTCTTTGACGTGGACCGTCACGGCAAATGGAGCCAACGAACGAGTGGATGCCACCAAGTCTTGGGGCGCCCACAGCAGATTGCCAAGGTCGAGCGTCACACCGAAATTCGGATGTTGCACTGAGTTCAAGAGTTGCTCGACGCGCCAAGCCGGCGCCAAGAACAATCCGTGGTTCTCAATGCTGGTGCGCACACCCAGCGATGCTCCGCGGGTAGCGATGGAACGGCACGCCTTGGTCAATGGCCAGAGGGCTGCATCCCATGCTTCATCGGAATGATTGTCAGATGGACTGCGCCATGCAGCATCGTGCCGAACACGATCAACACCGATGGACGATGCAGCAGCCAACTGGTTCATGACCGCTTCAATGGCGGCATCGTCAAGTTGATTGTCAGGGGTAATCAGGTTGGCATGAATCGCGAAGCCGA
>Ga0247831_1004532_pt1 | contig 18393 bp, 16 predicted proteins | sample LaCruzMarch2015__9_FD_192406 | JGI IMG/M metagenome (GOLD analysis project Ga0247831, IMG submission 192406) | Freshwater microbial communities from meromictic Lake La Cruz, Castile-La Mancha, Spain - LaCruzMarch2015_1m | ecosystem: Environmental > Aquatic > Freshwater > Lake | place: Spain... | reverse complement strand
CTCACCATCTTGAAAAGCATGCCGGAAGTCGGGGCCCTTCGCTCCACCGGAGTTACCCGGCTTCGGCACTACTACGACCCCGTCCGACTCCCGCCGTTCACTGCCGCCTGACGCGGCGTCGAGGCGCTACCCTCGTGAGCGACGGGTCTCCCCCTGTAACCACGAACCACCTTTTCCGACGTGCCGTGCCCACTACCCCGGCGGATCGAGCGGGTGCTCATGTCGATTGCTTCCCCGTTCGTGCTGCCTTCCTCCATATGGCCGGAGAGTCGGCATCCGCATTGGTCTTTACGAGGCCTGCTCGGGCTTCACACGCGTTACGGCCCGCCGGATCGCAGACGGCCCAAAGGCCGCCCGTGTCGCGAGGCTCCGACCCGGCCAGTTACCCGACCGCGCCGCTCGCCAGCTTCCAGACCAATCGACAATTGTCTGTGTGAGATCCTCCCTCACTGATGGTTCGCGCCCTCGGGGCGCACGGCCAATACCGACACAAGCCAGACGCGGATCATCTGCCAGCGTGTGCTTTGCGCGCACGACGTCCCAGTGGTCGGCGTCGCGAAATTCGTTGCAGTGCGTCACCCGGGAGGTGAATTTCGGTGTCCGGCGACTGCTTTCGACCCTACCGCGACAGCCGGCGCCAAGCCGCCGGATCGTTCATTTTGGCCCAATCTCTTCCGTCGCGGCGATCATCGCGTCAGGGAGTGGCGTTTCCGAGCGGAGGCCGTCGAAGTGCTTTGGCATGGTCTCATCGAATGGCAACGCGGAGCAATTGCGATCAGGCTCACAAGCGGATTTGTGCCGGGTGCTTACCGATCAATCGTCCGATGGACGCGCAGTTCCAGCGAGCGCGCTTGCATCGACGTCGCAGACCTCACAGCCTTTTCGTACAGCCTTTCGGCGCCTGACTCGTCCCCTCGAGCGGCGCGAACCAGTCCAAGCACACGGAACAACTCGGGATGGCACCAACGTTCCTGACGCAAGCGTCCGCTGGACAGCGCGTGCTTCAGGCATGCCTCGGCGCGATCCGTCTCGCCCGCCGTGAGCAGCGCTTCCGCCAGAATGCAGCGGTAGAAGCTCGAGCGCGTCAGCCAGCCGCCCCGGACGAGCTCGTCTATACCGTACCCCATCTCAGCCAAGCCGCCGCCATCACCGTGCGCCATCCGGATCGCTCCGGCGAAGAACTGGCTGGTTCCCGGCCATATGCTGATTGTCTCACGGGTACTGATCTCCGTCAGTTGGCGCTGCAGGTGAGAGGCGGTGTCGAGATCGCCGGTGAGATAGGAGACCGGCAATGCAGCCAGCGAGATCGCGTTGCCCTGCGAAACCAGGTGCCCGAGGCTGTTTGCCCGCTTCACGGCGTCGGCGGCCATACGGGAGGCGCGCTCCGGCTCTCCCTTGAGCCACAGGACAAACGACAGCGACATACCGATCGAGACCGGCAGGTCCATCTGAAAACGCGACAGTCCCGGCCGATCCTCCAGGGTGCCCCATGACGCGGCCAGCGCCTCGAGCCGGCGCGATGCCGATTGCAGCCGGCCAGCATACACCTCGATATGCGCGAGCAGCCGTTCGGCATCGGGCGTCACCGACCAGTCGAGGCCCGACGCGGCGCGAAACCGTTCCAGTCCGCTCAAGGCAAGGCGCGGGCGGCCCGTGTAAGCGAGATAGACCGCTTGGCCCCATATGCCCTGGAGCTCGTGTTCCAGGCTTCCGATCGCGACGGCGTCTCGGATGCTGTCACCCCAGGCGTCCTCAGTTTCCGGCTTCAGGCGAAGGGCAAGGGTCAATGCCCAGGCCCGAGCAATGGACAGTTTCGTCTGCGCCAGCCCGGGACGGTGCGGCGAATTCCGGCCCGCCGCGAGCGCGAGTTCCACGGTCGCGAGCATCTCTTTGAAGGCGGAGAGCTCCTGCCAGAGCGGCAAGGCGCTCACCACCAGGTCGACGCCGATTTCCGAATCGCCCCCGGCGGCGAATGCCCAGCCGATCGCGGCCCTTACATCGTCGATCCGATCCCGGTACTTGCGCAGCCATTGCCGCGACGTTTCGGTCGACCAGGCTTGCTCCGCATGCCGAAGCCCCTCGCGGATCCGGCAGGCGAAGTCCCGCTGCGCCCTGTCGCCTTCGGGCGCGGCCTTCAGCCGTTGGCGTGCGTAGGCCCGGGTGCTCTCCGGCAACCGGAAGTGAACCGACCCGTCTTCGTACTCCGCCGAAACCAGCGATTTCACCACGAGTTGGGACAGAGCGTCGCGGCCGGTCATCGGTTCCAGGCCGCCGGCGGCGAAGAGGGCGCCGGCATCGTCGCCGGTGAACCGACCGGAGAAAACGGACAGCAGGCGGAAGAGTGCGGCCTCGCTGTCGGAGAGCAGCCGGTAGCTCCAGTCCAGTGTGGCTTCAAGGGTCTGGTGGCGAAGCGGCGCGTGCCTAGGTCCACGCCCCAGCGCCTGGAGACCTTGCGCAAGCGCGTCGTCCAAGGCCGACGGGCGGAAGGCAGTGGCATTGGCGGCCGCAAGTTCAATCGCCAGGGCCAGACCCTCCAGCCTTGCGCAGATCGACCCGATGTTCGGTGCATTCTCGTCTGTGATCCGGAACGCCCCGGCGCTCGTCGCCTTGGCGACGAAGAGCTGCACGGCGGGGTAGCCGAAGGCATCGGCCGCGGAGAGGGGACGGTCGCCCCGGGGGTAAGCGAGGCCGGCCAGAAAATGAACCTGTTCGTTCGGCGTTCGTAGCGGGGCTCGGCTAGTTGCCAAAATGCAGGCCGAGGGAACCGTCGCGGCGATCCGGTCGATCGCGGCGGCGGCGATCGCGCTCACATGCTCGCAATTGTCCACGATCAGCAGCGTCGCGCTCTGGCGGAGCACGTTGATCACCCCGCCTATGGGATCCTCCAGGCCGAGAGAGACACCCACAGCCGAGGCTATCGCGGGCTCGACGAAGCGGGGATTGTCGATCGTCGACAGGTCGACGAACGCGACGCCGCCGGGATAGTCACCGCGGACCATTTGCGCCACCGCAACGGCCAAGGATGTCTTACCCACCCCTCCCGGCCCGGCAATGGTCACATAGCCGGGCTGGCCCAACTTCCGCGCAATGAGCTCCGCCACCTCTTCGCGGCCGAACAGATACGGCACGTCTGGAAGCTCGGCGGACGCAAGCCGGTTCGGCGCCTCCTCCGGGGCTACGTGCGCAACCTGGTCGACCGTTGCGACGAAGGCATAGCCCCGTCCGGATATGGTCTTGATGTAGATGGTATCCCGGTCGTGCTTGGCAAGGTGGCTTCTCAGGTTCGCGATATTCACCTTCAGATTGTCGTCATGCACGAAGCGGTCCGGCCAAGTGTGCGCCACCAGGTCCGACTTGCTCACGACGTCACCCGCGCGGCTCACCAGCAAGGTGAGCAGATCGAAGGCCCGGCCGCCGAGGAAGACTGGCTCCTCGTTATGAAAGAGGAGGTGACGACGGGGAAACAGGCGAAAGGGACCGAACCGGAAATCGGAACGCAACGCGGCCGACTGGGAGGTCGGGGTGGTCGCCTTTGCATCGTGTGTGTCTCGATCCATCGGATTGCCCCGACCATATCCACGCGCGTCACTGGGCATCCCGCCGCACCGGCATTCGGTATGGCTAGAAAATCGGCACTTGTGGCTCGGAACTCATAGCAGAGTTTGCGCCTAGCGTCATGCTCGGCAGAGGTGCTCGGTCTTCGATTGCGCGACCACCCGCACGCCGCAACGCCGGGTGCCGGCCCGGGACCACCGGGGCGAGATACCTCTTACCCCCTTGCTATTTACCTTTGTTAACTCCGGTTCCGGACGGCGCGATGGTAAGCCAAGGCCATCGGAGGGGCGCCCCCATCGGGAGCAGCCCTGATCAGCAGAAGGGACTTCCGACATGAAACGGATTACGGCGATTGTAGCGGTAGCTATGCTGATGTCGGCGCCCGTGGCGGCTCAGGACCGATGTGGCCCGGGGGCTGCAGTCGCGGCAAAGCCGGCGGTCCCCACCATTCACTACAACACCCGGTCGATCGACGGCGTGAACATCTTCTACCGCGAGGCGGGACCGGCCAACGCCCCGGTCCTGCTGCTGCTTCACGGATTCCCGACATCATCGCACATGTTCCGCAATCTCATTCCGCTGCTGGCGGATCGCTACCGCGTAATCGCGCCGGACTTTCCGGGCTTCGGCCATAGCGATGCGCCGGACCACGCCCGGTTCGACTACAGCTTCGCCAAATTCGCCGATCTGATGGACAAGCTGACGAAGTCGCTGGGGGCGGATCGTTACAGCCTGTATCTCATGGACTACGGCGCCCCAGTCGGGTACCGGCTGGCGATCGCGCATCCCGAGCGGGTCCAGACGCTGATCGTCCAGAACGGCAACGCCTACACCGAGGGGCTCGACAATTCCTTCTGGGAGCCAGTCAAGTCCTATTGGGCGGAGCCGTCCCAGGCACGCCGGGATGCGCTGAATGGCGTGGTGACCCTCAAGATTACGAAATTTCAATATACCGATGGCGTGAGCGACGTCACCCGCATTAGTCCCGATAACTGGACCGTCGACCAGGCCCTGCTCGATCGGCCCGGTAATCGCGACATACAGCTCGATCTGTTCCTCGACTATGGCACCAACGTGCCGCTTTATCCTCAGTTTCAGGCCTTCTTCCGCGACCGCAAGCCGCCGACGCTCATCGTTTGGGGCAAGAACGACAAGATCTTCCCTGAGGCCGGTGCCCATCCTTACAAGCGCGACCTGCCCGACGCGGAGATGCACCTCCTTGATACCGGCCATTTCGCTCTTGAGGACAAGCTCGACGAGATGGTGCCGCTGATCCGGGACTTTCTCGACCGCAAGCTCTGCAAGTGACCGCCTTGGACTGAGGTCCGGCACGAAGAGCATCATCTGGAGACGTGTAATGACCGGCAAAAATTCCATGCCTACCACGCAGCCCTCGGTGACCGGCACGTCCATCGTCCTGGTTCACGGCGCCTTCGTCGACGCTTCGGGCTGGCGTGCCGTCTTTGACCTGTTGACCCATCAGGGTCATGAGGTGCTGGTCGTGCAGACTTCCACCGCCTCGCTCGACGGCGATGTCGCGGCCACCGAGCGCGCAATCGCCGCCGCCCGGCATCCGGTCGTTCTGGTCGGGCACAGTTACGGCGGCGCGGTCATCACCGAGGCCGGGGACACATCGAAAGTCAAGGCGCTGGCGTATATCGCGGCTTTCATGCCGGAGGCCGGGGAGTCGGTCGCGGCCCTCAACGAAGCGCCGGCGGAAGCCGGCGAGTCCAAGGCACCTGTGATCCCGCTGCAGGACGACTACCTGCTGATCGATCCGGCGGCCTTTCCAGAGGCATTCGCGGCCGATGTTGACCCGGCGCTGACCCGGTTCATGGCGGCGGCGCAGATGCCCTGGGGTTTGGCTGCGGCCACGGCCCCGATCGGCCGGGTCAGCTGGAAATCGAAGCCGACTTTCTACCTGGTGGCCACTGCCGACCGCATGGTTCCGCCAAGCGCCCAGCGCCGGATGGCGAACCGAGCCGGGGCAAAGATCGTCGAGATCGACAGCAGCCATGCGGTGATGCTGTCCCGACCGCTAGACGTGGCGAACTTCATCGATACCGCTACGCGGGTGCCCGCGTGAGGAGTATGTCCCCCGTCTCTGTCTTCACGCCCCCCGATAGGTTGGATGTTCCCCGTCCCATTCCCAGGAGATATGCCATGAACGGTTCGACGGCGACCAAGACCAGCGTCCTGCCCAACGGTGGCGGTGCCGCGCTGTTGGATCCGTCCGACGTCCTGATCCTGCTGATGGACCATCAATCCGGTCTGTTCCAGACCGTGAAGGATCTGCCGGTGGCGGATTTGCGCCGCCATGTCGAGATGATCGCGAGACTGGCGACCATGCTGGACATTCCGGTCATTACAACGGCGTCGGAACCGGCGGGAACCAATGGCCCGCTGATGCCTGAAATTCACCGCTATGCCCCACACGCCGTCTATGTGGCGCGCAAGGGCGAAGTGAATTCATGGGACAACGAGGACTTCGTCGCCCAGGTCCAGGCATCGGGCCGCAAAACGCTGATCATGGCCGGTGTCTGGACCAGCGTGTGCGTCATGTTCCCGGCGCTCGATGCCAAGCTGGCAGGGTATGACGTCTATGCGGTGCTCGACGCATCGGGCGATCCGAGCGAGATGGCGTCGCGCGCGTCGCTTGCCCGTTTCGTGCAGGGCGGGATCAAGCCGACGACGACCAACGCGCTGCTGTCAGAACTCCATCGCACCTGGGCTCGGCCCGAGGCCGCAGATCTGGCGCAACTCTACGGGCTTGCCGCGCCGAACTACGCGGCCGTGATTGAAAGCTACGTTCGCGCGCAGGAGGCGGCAAAGGCCTCCGTGTAGTCAGGGCCACCCTTGGCTTGGGATTTGGCCCAGGACGGTCTGATGCGCTTGCCCGATACCTTCGGCGCAGCAGACGAGTTCGCTCACGCTGCTGTCCGCTGAAGCAAGCGCTATCCCGGTTGTCAGCTGTCGGCAGCTGCCGCTGCGAGGATGCAAGTTCAGCACCTTGAACCAATACAACCTCAGTAGGGACAGCACGCCCATGATCTATCAGAACTCAGCCCCCAATAGGTCAGGGTCGCATGAGCGGTGCTCAAACCGCAGCGAAATTATCCCAGACCGGACGCCCGCCGAAGCGCAATGCCAGGAAATCGACAAGCAGCCGGGTCTTCGCCGCGAGGTAGCGGTTCGGCGCATAGAGCGCGCACACGCCGAGCTCCGTCGGTGGGCAATCCGGCAGTACGACCATCAACCTGCCGACCTTGATGTCGGAACCGACCAGAAACGTCGGCAGCTTCGTTATCCCTTGCCCCTCCAGCGCGGCGGCGCGCAGGACGTCGCCGTTGTTCGAGCACATGACGGAGTTGATGGCGACGCCGATCGTCTGTCCGGCTTGAGTGAGTTGCCAACGCTGCAGTGTCGTCGTGTGTCCGTAGTTCAGGCATCGATGCTGCGCGAGGTCGTCCGGCGTCCTCGGCGCACCCCGTTCTTTCAAGTACTCGGGCGCCGCCACCAGCACACGGCGAGCTGGCGCGAGGCGACGCGCGATCAGGCTCGAGTCCGCGAGGATGCCGATCCGGATCGTGACATCGACGCCCTCCTCGATCGGATCGATGAACCGATCGCTCAGCGTCAGCTCGATCTTGAGATCGGGATATTGGGCCATGAACGCCGCGATCAGCGGCCCGAGGTGCAGCACCCCGAACGAGACCGGCGCGTTGAGCTTGAGAACTCCCTTCGGCTCGTCGTGCAGGCGTGAGACCTGCATCTCGGTCTCCTCGACGCGCGCCAGGACGTCGACGCAGCTCTCGTAATAGGCGAGCCCGGCCTCGGTCGCGCTAACGCGGCGCGTGGTGCGGTCGAGCAGGCGCGCCCCGAGCAACTGCTCCAGCTCCATCACCGCCTTGCTGACGGCGGAGCGGGTGAGACCCAGTGTGCGCCCCGCCTCGGCGTAGCTGCCGAGCGCGACGACCTTCACGAACGCATTCATGGCATCGAGCTTGTCCATGGAATCATTGTAGCCGATTTGGATGCAGATTGACCAGAATACAATGGATTGCCACCGAATAGGCGGCGTTCTACCTCTCCCGACAACAGGCGGTCATCGCCGCCGGCAAGGAGACGAGCCATGACACTGACGGTACGGAAATCGGAGGAGCGCGGCCGGGCCAACTTCGGCTGGCTCGACAGCAAGCACAGCTTCTCGTTCGGGCACTACCATGACCCGAAGCACATGGGCTTCGGTCTGCTGCGCGTCATCAACGACGACCGTGTGGCGCCGGGCGGCGGTTTCCCCGCACACCCGCACAGCGATATGGAGATCATCTCCTATGTCCTGGAGGGTGCATTGGAGCACAAGGACAGCATCGGCACCGGCTCGGTGATCCGGCCCGGCGACGTGCAGCGCATGTCGGCCGGCTCAGGCATCCGGCACTCCGAGTTCAATGCCTCCAAGACCGAGCCGGTCCACTTCCTCCAGATCTGGATCATTCCGGAGCGGAAGGGGATCGAGCCCGGCTACGAGCAGAAGGCGTTTTCGGATGCCGAGAAGCGCGGCCGGCTGAGGCTGATCGGCTCGCGCGCCGGACGCGATGGCTCTGTCACGATCCACCAGGACGTCGATTTCTACGCTGCGCTGCTCGGTGAAGGCGATGCCGTCGAGCACACCATCGCAGCCGGGCGCGGCGGCTGGGTGCAGGTTGCCCGTGGTTCCGTGAGCCTAAACGGTGAGACGCTTCGCGAGGGCGATGGCGTTGCTGTCTCCACCTCGGGGCAACTGCGCATTGCAGGGCTTGGAGAAGCCGAGGTTCTCCTGTTCGACCTGGGAGCCTGACAAACTTTACCAGCAAGCTTCATTGAGGCGGAGGTCGACCACTCCGCCTCCCACATGACCCTCAAACAGGAGAGATCAAGATGCCCGACTACCTCGAACTCCTCACGCCGCAGAACAGTCAACTCATCATCATCGATCATCAGCCGCAGATGGCCTTCGGCGTGCAGTCGATCGACCGCCAGATGCTCAAGAACAACGTCGTGGCGCTCGCCAAAGCCGCGAAGGTGTTCGCTGTCCCCACGACGATCACCACGGTCGAGACCGAAAGCTTCTCGGGGCACACCTACCCTGAGATCCTCGCCGTGCTCCCGGACAACAAGATCCTCGAGCGCACATCCATGAATTCGTGGGACGACCAGAACGTCCGCGATGCGCTGGCCGCGGCTGGTCGCAAGAAGGTCGTCGTGGCCGGGCTATGGACGGAGGTGTGCAACGCGATGTTCGCCCTCTCGGCCATGAAGGAGGGCGGCTATGAGATCTACATGGTAGCGGACGCTTCCGGCGGCACGAGCAAGGACGCACACGACTACGCGATGCAGCGCATGGTTCAGGCCGGCGTCGTGCCCGTGACGTGGCAGCAGGTGCTGCTCGAATGGCAGCGCGACTGGGCGCGCAAGGACACCTACGACGCCACCATCGGGCTCGTTCAGCAGCACTCTGGCGCGTACGGCATAGGCGTCGACTACGCCTACACTCTCGTCCACAAGTCGCCTGAGCGCGTGAAGCACGGCGAGCGTATCGGCCCCAAGCCGGCGAAGTGAACCAGAACGGCGGCAGCAGTTGCGCCGCCGCTCACACCCTGAAAACAACGGATATGATCATGACCAAGGTCCTCGTGCTTTACTATTCCAGCTACGGCCATATCGAGACGATGGCGGGCGCTGTTGCTGAAGGCGTCGGTGAGGCGGGCGCCGAAGTTGTCGTCAAGCGTGTGCCGGAGCTTGTTCCCGAGGAGATCGCGGTCAAGTCAGGCTTCAAGCTCGATCAGGCGGCGCCCATCGCAACGGTGGCGGAGCTACCTGAGTACGACGCCATCATCCTGGGCGTGCCGACGCGCTTCGGAAACATGCCGGCGCAGATGAAGAACTTCCTCGACCAGACCGGCGGTCTGTGGGCCCAGGGCAAGCTCATCGGCAAAGTCGGCAGCGTGTTCACCGCGACAGCGAGCCAGCACGGCGGACAAGAGAGCACTATCCTTTCGACACACACGGTGCTCCTGCACCACGGCATGGTGATCGTCGGCCTCCCGTACTCCTTCGCCGGACAGACGGGCGTCGCGGAGGTGACCGGCGGCTCGCCCTATGGCGCCTCGACCATCGCAGACGGCGATGGATCGCGGCAGCCTTCGGAGAATGAGTTGGCCGGGGCTCGCTTCCAAGGGCGCCACGTCGCGCAGCTCGCGAGCAAATTGAAGTCGGCTTAAGAGGAGACCGCCATGATCGCGACGGCCGACATCATCCTGTTCAACGGGCGCATCACGACCAACGACCGCTCGAACCCGGAAGCGCAGGCCGTCGCGGTCAGCGACGATTGCATCCTCGCCGTCGGTCGTAATGAGGACGTCCTGCCGCTCGCAACGAGTACAACGCGGCAGATTGACCTCGCCGGCCATCGCGTCATTCCCGGCCTCATCGACAGCCACATGCACATCATCCGTGGCGGCCTAAACTACAACATGGAGCTGAGGTGGGACGGCGTGCGATCGCTCGCCGATGCCATGGCGATGCTCAAGGCACAGGTTGCCCGCACGCCAGCGCCGCAATGGGTGCGCGTCGTCGGCGGCTTTACCGAGCATCAGTTTTCCGAGAAGCGGTTGCCGACGCTCGACGAGATCAATGCCGTCGCGCCGGACACGCCGGTCTTTATCCTGCACCTTTACGATCGCGCGCTGCTCAATGCGGCCGCTCTGCGCGCCGTCGGCTACACGAGAGACACGCCGAACCCGCCAGGCGCCGAAATCCAGCGGGACAGTGCCGGCAATCCGACGGGCCTGCTGGTCGCGCAGCCGAACGCGCTGATCCTTTATTCGACGCTCGCCAAGGGCCCCAAACTGCCTCCAGAATATCAGAAGAATTCTACGCGCCACTTCATGCGCGAGTTGAATCGGCTCGGTGTGACGAGTGTCATCGACGCAGGTGGCGGCTTCCAGAACTACCCCGATGACTATCAGATCATCGAGGAGCTACACCGCGCCGGCGAGATGACGCTGCGCATCGCCTACAACCTCTTCACGCAGAAGCCGAAGCAGGAGCTCGCCGACTTTTCGTCGTGGGCCAAGCAGGTGCGGCCCGGTCAGGGCGACGACACCTATCGGCACAATGGCGCTGGCGAGATGCTGGTCTATTCGGCCGCCGATTTCGAGGATTTCCGCATCGAGCGGCCAGACATGCCGCCCGGCATGGAAGGCGATCTCGAGCCCGTGGTGCGGTTGCTCGCCGAGCAGCGCTGGCCGTTCCGGCTGCACGCCACTTTTGACGAGACGATCTCGCGCGCGCTCGATGTGTTCGAGAATGTCGACCGCGACGTGCCGCTCCAGGGCCTCAACTGGTTCTTCGACCACGCCGAGACCATCACCGACCGCAATATCGAGCGTATCGCCAGGCTCGGCGGCGGCATAGCCGTGCAGCATCGCATGGCCTACCAGGGTGAGTACTTCGTCGAGCGCTATGGCCACACGGCCGCCGAAGCGACGCCTCCGGTCGCGCGCATGCTCGAGATGGGCGTCCCGGTCGGTGCCGGCACCGACGCGACGCGTGTCGCCTCTTACAATCCGTGGGTGTCGCTCTCGTGGCTCGTGTCCGGCCGCACCGTCGGCGGCACGACGCTCTATCCGCCGCGCAACCGGCTCGACCGCGCGACAGCGCTGAGGCTTTGGACGGAGGCCAACACATGGTTCTCCAGCGAGCAGGGCAAGAAGGGCGCCGTGAAAGCCGGACAGCTCGCCGACCTCGTCGTGCTCTCGAAAGACTTTTTCTCGGTGCCAGAGTCCGATATCGCCGACATCACATCCGTGCTGACGATGCTCGGCGGCAGGGTCGTCTGGGGTGACGACGACTACCGCAATCTCGCGCCGCCCATCCCGCCGGCGATGCCGGACTGGTCGCCGATCCGTCACCACGGCGGATACCAGCAAGCGGCACGAACCAGCCATAGGACAGCGGTCGACGCCTGCGGCTGCAATCATGGCTGCGGTGTTCATGGCCATGCTCATGCCGCGTCGTGGACCAGCAGCGTGCCGGTAGCCGATCACAAGTCCTTTTGGGGCGCGCTCGGCTGCTCGTGCTGGGCATTGTGAGGAGAAACAAGATGAGCGACATCAAGATCACGCGCGAGTTGACGCCGACCAAGGGCCGCTACGTCGGGATAATTCCGGGCATCGAAGGAGAAGCCGAACTGACATTCTCGCGCGCGAGCGAGACGCTTGTGATCGCAGACCACACGTCCGCCCCCAACTCCGTGCGCGGGAAAGGAGCGGCCGGGGCGTTGCTCGATCGGTTCATCGCCGATGCACGAGCCGAGGGTTTCAAGATCATACCGCTCTGTCCCTTCGTGAAGGCGCAATATGCCCGTCACCCGGAATGGTCAGATGTTATGCAAACCTGAAATGATGAACCTCGCGCACGCCAGCCTTACATTAGCGGGTGGCTCTCAATGACACGTGCCGCCCAATCATCGCCGCCCAAGATCAGCCCGCTCGCACCATTGAGGCACCGCGCCTTCGCGCTGCTATGGACTGCGACCCTGATCTCGAACATCGGCACGTGGATGCACGACGTATCTGCCGCCTGGCTGATGACGTCGCTGTCACCGTCGCCGCTGGTCGTCGCGATGGTGCAAGCGGCGACCTCGGGCGCGATGGCACTTTTCGCATTGCCGGCGGGTGCGATGGCCGACCTGTTCGATCGGAAGCGCCTGCTGATCGCGCTGGCTGCGCTCAAGGCGTCACTGGCCTTGCTGCTTGCCGTGCTCACGGTGCTCGGGTACGTCGATGCTTCGAGCCTGCTGGCCACCACGTTCCTGCTCGGCGTCGGATCGGCGCTGATGGCACCCGTCTGGCAATCGATCGTGCCGACGCTCGTGCCGCGCGAGGATCTGAAGTCGGCCGTCGCGATGAACTCGCTGGGCACCAATATCGCTCGCGCCATCGGGCCGACAGTGGGCGGACTCTTGATCGTGGCTTTGGGTGTTGCGTCGGCATTCTTCCTCAATGCGGCTTCCGAGTTCGTCATCATCGCGGCCTTGCTGCTGTGGAAGCCCGCAGTTGGCGCGCCGCGAAAACTGCCTGAAACCTTCGTGCCGGCTATGATCGCCGGCGTCAGGTTCGCCGCGCATTCGACAGCGCTCAAAAGCGTGCTCTGGCGCTCGGCCGGTTTCTTTCTATTCGCCTCGGCGTTCTGGGCGCTAGTGCCACTGGTCGCGCGACAGACCCTCGGCGGCGATGCAGCGCTCTACGGCATGATAGTCGGCGCGGTCGGTGCCGGTGCGGTCGCGGGCGCGGCACTTCTTCCTTTAATCGATGCGCGTCTGGGCAGCGAAAGAACCGTTCAGGCGGGCTCGATGCTCACCGCGGTTGTCCTGCTGTCGTTGGGCTTCGTCCAATCGCAGGGCGCCGCCGTCGCCGCTGGTGCGCTAGCAGGTGCCGCATGGATCTGGGTGCTTTCGACACTCAACGTGGCGGCTCAGAATGCGCTGCCCGACTGGGTTCGCGGCCGCGGCCTTTCGATCTATGGCCTAGTCTTCTTCGGTGCGATGACGGTCGGCTCGCTGGGATGGGGTGCCCTCGCCACCTGGAGCGGCATCCCTGTAGCGCTTACCGTCGCCGCAGTCGGCCTCGTCGTGGCGATACCGCTGACGCGGGGCTACCCGTTGAGCGTCAGCGCGGGTGATCTCACGCCGTCGGGACACTGGCCGGAGCCAGCCGTTGCAGCCGAGATTCCCGGCGACCGCGGTCCGGTCATGGTCACCATCGAATACCGCGTCGCGCTCGCAAGGCAGGCGGCGTTCCGGCGCAGTATTTATAGCCTGTCCGACGTGCGTCGCCGGGATGGCGCTTATCAATGGGGGCTCATGCAGGATGCCGCCGATCCCGTGCGCTTCGTCGAATTCTTCCTCGTCGAGAGCTGGACCGAGCATCAGCGCCAGCACGCCCGCGTCACGCGCGCTGACGCTGACTTGCAGGCAGAGGTCGCCGCTTTCGCGGCACCAGGAGCAACGCCTCGAATAACACACTGGATAGCGACAGGTGCAGAGGATGAAGCCAGCACGGACTACAGGAATTTCCGCAGCTGACAAATGCGGAACTGGCTGGGCTCTGCATCAACTTCGTCGCCTTATGGCACGGACCACCCCTTCGCTGTGTCGCAAATTGGTATCGAGGTAGAGCGATAAAAAGCTCATTCAACAGCAGCCGGCCGAGCCATCTGGTGAATTGAAGGTTCGGCCGTACGCCCATCATCGCTTTGCACCATGAGAGAACAGATGGATCAGAGACCGCCACTACCGCCCTTCACGTTCGACACTGCCGTCCAGAAGGTCCGCATGGCTGAGGACGGTTGGAACTCTCGCGATCCCCATCGCGTGGCGCTCGCCTATACGCACGACAGCCAATGGCGCAATCGCTCGGAGTTCCCAACTGGTCGCGATCAAATCGTCGCGTTCCTGACCGCCAAGTGGGCGCGCGAGCTGGACTATCGCCTGATCAAGGAAATCTGGACGTTCGCCGGCAGTCGCATCGCCGTGCGGTTTGCTTATGAATGGCACGACGCCGGTGGCCAGTGGTTTCGCTCGTACGGCAACGAGAACTGGGAGTTCGACTCTCAGGGGCTCATGCAGAGGCGGTTCGCCAGCATCAACGATCTGCAGATATCCGAAGACGATCGCGAATTTCGTTGGCCGCTCGGGCGCCGTCCGGACGATCACCCAAGTCTCAGCGAGCTTGGCCTCTGAAGCTCGACACAAGAAAGGCAGATATCGTGGGACACAAATTCGGCGAGATCGCCTTCACACCCACTGTGAAGGCGATGCAGGAGCTGAGCGGCAGCCGCAGCAACTACGCGAGCATGGAAGGTGGTGAACCGCGCAATGAACGGCTTGGTCCAAGTGAAGCCGGTTTCATCGCCGAACGCGACAGCTTCTACATGGCGAGTGTCAGCGAAACGGGCTGGCCCTACATGCAGCATCGTGGCGGACCACAGGGCTTCGTTCGCGTGCTCGACGAAAAGACGATCGGCTTTGCCGATTTTCGCGGCAACCGGCAGTACGTCAGCGTCGGCAATGTCATGAAGGACGACCGCGTGTCGCTGTTCTTCATGGACTATGCAAACCGCACACGGCTGAAGCTGCTGGGTCGCGCAAAGCTCGTAGACGTCTCGGATGGCGAGACCTTGGAACGTCTCAAAGTTCCCGGCTACCGCGCGGCGGTCGAACGAGGCTTCCTCATCTCCGTCGAGGCGTTCGACTGGAACTGCCCGCAGCACATCACACAGCGCTATTCGCTGGCCGAGGTCGAGCAGGCATCCGCAAGCCTCCGCCAGCGCATCGCCGAGTTGGAAGCGGAACTGGCGAGCACGCGCGCGCCGGGAGCATGACAGCTGGCCGCGACCTTGGATCTGTGGGGAGAGCCATGCAGATCGACGCCTCTATCTCCGGGCTGGCAAACTCACCGAGGCCCAAACGGCCTTTCAGAAGTCTGTCGTCGTTTGAGGGCGATGCATGCAAGTCACATCTTTGCCACACCGCAACTTCGTCTATGCGGGGGCAGTCCAAACCTACGCCACTTGGCCCTGGTGGTCAGTGACCACCAAGCACCCGATATTCTGCAAGTTCACCACTTTCGAGCCGACTACGGGCAGAAAGCTACCCGTCTCGAAAATGAGTAAGAAGGCGGCCTCGGGCGGCTAGTCGCCGACAATCTCTAGACCGCGCCTGAAGTACGCATGCTGCGGCGCACACCGTCGTGTTCGATGTGCTTGGCATTTTCGCACCATGAGTGTTGAGCACGGGCACTGAGTCCGTAGTGGGCCAATGTCTGCCGTGACCATCGACTTAAGTGGTGCACTGCAGCATCGCCGCGGATCCTACAAGATAGTAGCGAGCGAGTCGCCGTTGTCGACGCCCTGGGCGCTGCCGACGACGTCTGCTTACGAGGAACTCGCGTCACCCTGATATCTCGCCATTGTCAGCAAGTGTGAAGGGTTTTGGATGACGGCCCAGGCATGCGCTTGCCTCCGGCACGTGGGCCGTCGCCGATAACCCTTCACAAATGTCGAACTTCTCGGCGACCTCGATGGCGTCGTCGACCTCTATACCGAGGCAGCGCAGGGTGCGTCCGATTTTCGAATGGCGGAGCAGAAGCTGCACGGATCTGAAGTTGCCGGTTCGCCGATGGATCAGCACCACCTTGGTCCGTCGCAACGAATGCGTGCCGAACTTTACTGGGCCGCGCTCGATGATAGCGTCCCACTCTTGCACCAGTCGAGCGTACTGCCAAGTCTTAGCCCGTCCTCGCTACCATGCCTGCGAAGAGGAACTGTCCTAGCTCCCGACTGGTCAGCATCAAGTAGTCGTAGATGGCCATCCGTATCTGATCGGTCACCTCGATGCGCACGGGCTTGCCGGTCCGCTTCTGACGGATCTCGCGCGGCCCATCGCGTATCCGCTCGTGGCTTCGTGCCGAAGCTGCGTCTATGACTCGACATCATCGACACGGACGGCCACGACGCCGCAGCCATGCAGCTTGCTGTCGATCGCCATTTGCGATCTGGAGCTTCGTCCGGATCAGCAGACGTGGCTCGGCCGCACGGGCGGCTTGGCACCGCCGAGCTTGCCGTTGTCCAAGGTATGTGAGCGGACCGGACGACTGTCGCTGAAGGACCTGTTTCACTCCTTGCTTCAGAGACAGGGCAACTTTCACTCGTTGCCGCCCCAACGGGCCAATCCGACGACCGGAGCAGAACGACTTCTTCCATGCCGTGGTTAGGGGCCGACGATTTTGACGCATCTTGCACTAAGCTCGTTGCAAAAAGCTCAGATGATGCCCCTGCGCACCTTGGCCGTCACCCACTCGCTGACCAGTACGGTCGCCAGGATGATGAGCAGGATGACCGACACCTGCGGCCACGCGAGCGTGTTGAGGGACGCCTCGAGCGCGAGGCCCAGTCCGCCAGCGCCGACCAGCCCGAGCACCGTCGACTCGCGGATATTGATGTCCCAGCGGAACACCGAAATGGTCGCGAAGGCCGGAAGCACCTGGGGGATGATGCCGTAGGCGATCACCTGCGCCTCGGAAGCTCCGGTCGCGCGTATCGCCTCGACCTGCTTCTCGTCGATTTCCTCGATCGCCTCGTACAGCAGCTTGCCGATGAAGCCGATCGAGCGCAGCGCGATCGCGATGATGCCGGCGAGCACGCCCGGACCGAGCACGGCAACGAGCAGCAGGCCCCAGATCAGTGCGTTGACGGAGCGCGAGGCGACGATGATCAGCAGAGCCGCCGGGCGCAGGACGAGCGCGCTCGGCGTCGTGTTGTGCGCCGCGAGGAAGGCCAAAGGTGTCGCGATGACGATGGCGATCACGGTGCCGAGGGTAGCGATGTTGATCGTGTCCCAGAGCGGCCGCCAGAGGCTGTCCACATAACTCCAGCGCGGCGGAATCATGCGGCCAAACAGGTCGGCTGCCTGTCTCGGCGCATCCTCGACGAAGGCCCAGATTGTGCCGGCCGTCATCACCCGCCAGCAGAATACCGTGAGCGCGACCAGCGCGAACCAGGCGAACCACTCGATAAGCCGCTGCCGGCTGGCCTTCAGCTGCCAGCCGCCGACGCGGCCATCGGGCGTGCGCATCACCGGCATGTCAGGCGAACCTCTTGCGGATCCACCCCGAAGCGTACTCGCAGACGAGTACGATCGCGATGATGATGAGCAGGATGGCGGCGGCGTTGTCGAACTCGTAGCGATCCAGCGCGGTGTTGAGCGTTGCGCCGATGCCGCCCGCCCCGACGATGCCGATGACCGAGGATTCCCGGAAGTTGATGTCGACCTTGTAGGCCGTCAGGCCGACGAGGCGGGGGATCACCTGGCTGGCGACCGCGAAATCGATGACCTGCCAGAAGCCGGCACCCGTCGCCCGGATCGCTTCGACCTGGCCCGGCGCGATCTCCTCGATGTCGTCGGCGAGCAGTTTGGAGAGGAAGCCGATTGTCGACAGGGTGAGCGTGAGAAAGCCCGCGAACGGGCCGAACCCGAACATGGCAACGAAGAAGATCGCGACGATGATGTCCTGTAAGGCCCGCGAAATGGCGATGACACCTCGGCAGAAGCCGTAGAGCCACCAGGGCGCGATGTTGCGGGCAGCGCCGAGGCCGAACGGCACCGCGAGGATCACGCCGGCGACGGTTGCCGTCACCGTCATGGTGAGGCTCTCGATCATGCCCTGCTGGATGTCGTCCCAGCGTGCCGTGAAGTTCGGTGAAAGAAACCCCTCGAAGAGCCGCCCGGCGCGCACCAGACCCTCGGCGACACGTGTCCAATTCACGTCGACCGAGTTCAGGGCGAGGTAGAGATAGCCGATGATGCCGAGCGCCAGCAGCCATCTGGCCCACGTGGGCTCGACGAGACGCGGAGGCGACCATGATGGTCCGAGCGTGGCCGCGCGCGGGGTGGGCGTCGCATCCGAGGATGCTCGGCCCGTCATTCCGCGGCCTCGATCTTGGCGACCTGTCGCACCGCGTCGCCGGTACCGGCGCGCGGCTGGTCGTCGTCTTGGTCGTCCTGGTCGTCGCGCGCTGCGCTCGCCGCCCAGTCCTCCTCGCCGTAGATCGTGGTCAGAACCTCGGCAGTCAGCCCGTCCGCCGGGCCGTCATAGACGATGCGGCCGGCATTCAGTCCGACGATGCGCGGCAGGAACTGCCGTGCGAGTGCCACGTCGTGAATGTTGACGATGGCCGCGAGGCGGCGCTCGGCGCAAAGCTCGGTCAGCAGCCGCATGATGGACCGCGAGGTTTTCG
>Ga0247831_1004531_pt1 | contig 18399 bp, 13 predicted proteins | sample LaCruzMarch2015__9_FD_192406 | JGI IMG/M metagenome (GOLD analysis project Ga0247831, IMG submission 192406) | Freshwater microbial communities from meromictic Lake La Cruz, Castile-La Mancha, Spain - LaCruzMarch2015_1m | ecosystem: Environmental > Aquatic > Freshwater > Lake | place: Spain... | reverse complement strand
GTGTTCGCCCAGCGCGGCCTCATCACGGCGCAAGTATTGCTGACGCTCGGCGACACCGAGGAGCGCCGCCGCTATCTGAACGCCCGCCGCACCATCGATACCCTGCTCGCCAACCGCGCCATTCCCGTCGTCAACGAGAACGACACCGTCGCCACCGCCGAAATCCGCTATGGCGACAACGACCGCCTTTCGGCGCGCGTCGCCTCGATGATCAGCGCCGACTGTCTGGTGCTGCTGTCCGACATCGACGGGCTCTATACCGCGCCGCCCGCCAAGGATCCGACCGCCCGCCGGCTCGACGTCGTCACCGAAATCACACCCGAAATCCTCGCCATGGCCGGCGACGCCGGTTCAGAACTATCGCGCGGCGGCATGGTGACCAAGATCGAGGCTGCCCGCATCGCGCTCAGCGCCGGCATCGACATGGTGATTGCCTCGGGCAAGGTGCTCCATCCGCTACGCCAGCTCGATGGCTCGGGTCCCGCAACGTGGTTCCTCGCACCCACCGACCCGGTTGCCGCCCGCAAGCGCTGGATCGCCGGTCAACTCGAGGCGCGCGGCGCAGTGTTGGTCGATACTGGTGCCGAGACGGCACTCGGGGCCGGCAAGAGCCTCTTGCCGGCGGGGGTGGTGCGCATCGAGGGGCAGTTCGAGCGCGGCGATTGCGTGGCGATCCGGTCGGGCGACGGGCGCGACCTCGGGCGCGGTCTCGTGGCTTACGGCTCGGCCGACGCCCAGTTGATCATCGGCCGCCGCTCCGCCGAGATCGCCGAAATCCTCGGACACGCCGGCCGCAGCGAACTCATCCATCGCGATGATATGGCTCTGGCGAGAAAATAGCCTAAGCTTAGTCCACGGATCAAGCTGTCGCGCCGCAAGATCGAAGAACGGCTGGAACAAGGAAACCGGCTTTGCGAATTGTCAGGTCATTGTAGGGATACTGCACACATCAGCCGGCTGCAGCCGGAATCTTTCGAAACGGGGATTTTTCGCATGAGTTCGGGACGCAGCGACAGGGCACCGGGCGCTATCCGCCACGTCTCGCCGGCGACGCGTCTCGCCGGTTTTCGCGCCGCCATGGTATTCGTGCTGATCGTCTCCGGCATCGTGAACGTGCTCGCCTTGACCGGCGCATTTTATATGTTGCTGGTGTATGATCGTACACTGACCAGCTATTCACTGCCCACGCTGGTTGCGCTGTCGGCGATCGCCATCACGCTCTATGTGTTCCAGGGCGTTCTCGAGGTGATCCGCTCGCAAATCATGGTGCGTCTCGGCGCCCGGCTCGACGTCACGTTGGCGCCGCTCGCGCACACCGTGGTGATCGACCTGCCGCGACGCGGCGTCACCTCCACCGAGGCGCTGGAACGCGGCCGCGATGTGGATACGCTCCGGACCTTCCTCAGCGGCCAGGGTCCGATCGCGCTCGCCGATCTGCCTTGGGTTCCGCTCTACCTGACCTTCGTCTTCATGTTGCATCCGCTGCTCGGCTGGGTCGTGCTCGGTGGCGCCGTCGTGCTCGGCCTGCTCACCTGGATCGCCGACACCGCGACCCGGCGCCATGCGCAAGCCACACAGCAGGCGGGCGTCGCGCGTATGCAGCTCGCCGACACCCACGCCCGCTCCGCCGAGGTGCTTCGCGCCATGGGCTTTGCCGGACGGGCAGCGCAGCGCTTCGGCGAGGTCAACCAACGCCACGTCGAACTCAACACACGCACGAGCGACGTCGGCGGCACGCTGGCCGGCATCTCCAAGGTGCTGCGGATGGTGCTGCAGTCGGCGATGATCGGCCTTGGCGCCTATCTCACCATAAAGGGCGAACTGACCGCTGGCGGCATCATCGCCGCCTCCGTCACCGCCGCTCGCGCGCTCGCCCCCGTCGACCTCGCCATCGCGCACTGGAAGAGCGTCGTTGCCGCCCACCGCGCCTGGCGACGGCTCGGCGAGACGCTGGCCATGCTCGACGACCGTACCCGGCTCGTCGATCTGCGGGCGCCGAGCGGCAACCTAACTGTCGAGGCCATCACCGTCGCTGCTCCGGGAAGCGGCACTCCGATCCTCGCCAACGTCAGTTTTTCGCTGGAGGCAGGTCAGGCGGTCGGCTTGATCGGTCCGAGTGGCGGTGGAAAGTCGTCGCTTGTTCGTGCGCTGGTCGGCGTTTGGCCGATCGTGCGCGGTCGCGTCCGCCTCGACGGTGCCGACCTGCCGCAATGGGACCCCGAGACGCTCGGTCGGCACATCGGCTACCTGCCGCAGGACGTCGCGCTTCTCGACGGTACCATCGCGGAGAACATTTCGCGGCTCGATCCTGGAGCCGACAGTGCCGGCATTATAGCCGCCGCGGAAGCAGCCGGCGTGCACGACATGATCGTGCGCCTGGCGAAAGGCTACGAGACCGAGATCGGCGTCGGCGCGACGCCACTGTCTGCCGGTCAACGGCAGCGCATCGCGCTCGCCCGCGCTCTGTATGGCGATCCTTTCCTCGTCGTGCTCGACGAGCCGAACTCCAATCTCGACGCGCCGGGCGAAGCTGCCCTGACGCAGGCGATCCGCAACGTGCGCCAGCGCGGCGGCATCGTGGTGATCGTCGCGCATCGGCCGAGCGCGCTCGCCCCGGTCGACCTCGTTGGCGTCGTCCAGGACGGCAAGCTCACGGCATTCGGTCCGCGTGACGAAATTCTGCAGGGCCACATGCGGCCGCAGCCGGTGCCGCCGTCCGCCCCACCGGCCGGTGGCGGGAAACCGCGCACCGCGCTGCAAACAGCGGGGAACACCAAATGAGCGCTACTGTTGCCATGGCCGCCAGAACCGCTGCCGCGACGGCTCCCTCCGTCGATACGTTCCCGATCCGCTGGCACGTGCTCGCGGGCGTCCTCGCCATGGTGCTGCTGATCGGGGTAGGCGGCGGATGGGCGGTGATGTCGACCCTCGCCAGCGCGATCGTCGGGCAGGGCACCGTCGTCGTCGAGCGCAACGTGAAGAAAGTGCAGCACCTCGACGGTGGCATCGTCGCCGAGATCGCAGTCAAGGAGGGCGATCGCGTCAAGGCCGGCCAAGTCGTCGTCCGGCTCGACGGGACGCAGACCCGCGCCGAACTAGGTGTGGTGCAGTCGCAGCTGATCGAACTCGCCGGCCGGCGCGTGCGCATGTTGGCCGAGCGCGACGGCCTTGTCACGATCGCCTTCCCGAGCGACTTCGATGCCTTGGGAGCCGAGGCGCACGAGGTCCGCAAGGGCGAAGCGCGCCTGTTCGAGGAAAACCTGCGCACCCGAGAAGCGCAAAAGCAGCAGCTCACCACCCGCATCAGCCAGCTCGAGGAAGAGACCATCGGGCTCAAGGTACAGCGCAAATCCAAATCAGACGAACTCGCTCTGATCCGCAAGGAACTCGACCAGGTCGCCGACCTGCAGCGCCGCCAGCTGACCTCGATCACGCGTGTCTATGCGCTGGAGCGCCAGCTCGCCCGCCTGGAAGGCGAGCTCGGCGCCCTCATTTCCCAGATCGCTCGCACAGGCGGCCAGATGAGTGAAATCCGCCTACAGATCATAGGCCTCGACCAGACCGCCCGCAGCGAGGCGCAGAAGGAACTGCGCGCAACGGAAGCGCGCATCTCCGAACTCGCCGAGCGCCAGACGGCCGCCCGCGACCGTCTCTCGCGCATCGAGATCCGCGCGCCCCAGGACGGCTTCGTGCACGAGCTGGCAGCCCACACGGTCGGCGGCGTGGTGACGCCCGCTTCGCCGATCATGTCGATCGTGCCGGCCGACGAGCGGCTGACCGTGGAGGTGCGCCTCTCACCCGCCGATCGCGACCAGCTCATCCTCGGCCAGGAGGCGCGGCTGCGATTCACCGCCTTCAACCACCGCCAGACGCCGGAGGGCAAGGGTCGGCTGATCCGCATCGGCGCCGACGTCACGCAGGACCAGAAGACCGGTCAAAACTACTATGTCGGATCGCTCGAGGTCGACCCTATGGTGAAGGTCGACGACGCCGAGCTGCGGTTGGTGCCCGGGATGCCGGTAGAAGTGTTCATAACCACCGGCGAACGCACGCCGCTGTCCTACATTTTGAAGCCGCTACGCGACCAGCTCGAGCGGGCATTGCGCGAGAAGTAGAGGATTTGGGGACCGGCCCCTGCCCGTCTCATCACCGGACGCATCGCGTGTGCCGTTCGGCCGAACGCATGCGCGCCTGGATGGTTTCGGCGAGGCGGCGGAGCCCTGGCCCGGGCTCGCCCGCGATCCGCTCGAACGGGTTGGGCAGCGTAACCGCCAGCAGCGCCGCCTCACGCGCCGTCAGCCGGGCGGCCGGCTTCTCGAAATGATACTGCGCGGCGGCTTCTGCGCCGAACACGCCCGGTCCCCATTCGGCGACGTTGAGATAGATCTCGAGCACCCGCCGCTTCGACCAGACGAGTTCCATCGGCGGCGTCATCGCCATCTCGAGGCCCTTGCGCACCACATCGCGATCCGGCCAGAGGAACATGTTCTTGACCACCTGCATCGAAATGGTGCTGGCGCCCCGCACGTTGCGGTCACCGCGCTCGACCGCTTTTTCCATAGCCTGCTCGAGTTCGCGGAAGTCGATGCCCTTGTGCTCGCAGAAGCGGGCGTCTTCCGACATGATCACGGCATTGACCAAATTGGGCGAGATGCGCTCCAGCGGCACCCACCGCTGCTCGATTTCGGTGCCGGCTAGGCGGCGTTGCAGCATCAGCGCGGAGCCCGGCGGATCAATCGTACGCAGAGCCGCAAGTAATCCCGCGTAGAGGCTGACGCCGGCGAGCGCCGCCACCAGCAGCCACTTGGTGCCGTGGAAGAGAGACTGGCCAACGCAGCCGACCATGATGCGGCCAAGGCCCGGGCTGGTGTGCCGGACAGCGACATGGCGGGCGGACGGCGCCCGTCTGAACTCACTCTCGACCGTCACGTGCGCGCCTTCAGTTAGCTGGTGGCGGCTCACGCGCCGCCATCCATCTCGACGGACTCTCACTCTCTCGACCCCGTCTATTTCGACTGTAGCCACGCATCATGCAACTGCGGCAGGGTTGTGCCGGCGCAGTCTGGCGCATTACGACTTCGAAATCGACCGGGCGAACCGACAGCCGCCGCCGACTTACCGAGGGAGCACTGATGTCCGACGATTTCGCTCGACGCCTCGCGCGCCACGCCCACACGGTCGAGGCTTGCCTGACCGACGCGCTTGCGAACAACGACGCCCGTGTTCCCTCACGATTGGCCGAGGCTATGCGGCACGGCGTACTGGCGGGCGGCAAGCGGTTGCGCCCATTTCTCGTCATCGAGACGGCGGGCCTCTATGGGGTGCCACCCGAAACTGCTGCGTACTCGGCCGCCGCGCTCGAATGCGTCCACTGCTACAGCCTCGTCCATGACGACCTGCCGGCAATGGACAACGACCTGGTGCGGCGCGGCCGGCCAACCGTATGGGCCGCCTACGACGAGTGGACGGCCATCCTGGCCGGCGACGCGCTGCTGACACTCGCGTTCGAGATCCTCAGTCGGCCAGAGGCGGCGGAAGATGCCGAGCGCCGTGTCCGCCTCGTCGCGGCTCTGGCACGGGCATCAGGTGCCGCCGGAATGGTCGGCGGGCAGGCGCTCGATCTCGCCGCCGACAAGCTCGGCGACCCTTCGCAGCCGGACGAGGCGCACGTTCGACGCCTGCAGGCGATGAAAACCGGGGCGCTGATCGCGCACGGCGTCGAGGCAGGTGCTATCCTTGGTGCCGCTTCGAATGTCGAGGCGGCGGCCCTCGCTGATTACGGTCAGGCGCTCGGCCTCGCTTTCCAGATCGCCGACGATCTGCTCGATGCGGAAGGCGATGCCACCGTCGTCGGCAAAGCGACCGCCAAGGATGCCGCCGCCGGCAAGGCGACACTGGTCTCGCTGCGCGGCGTCGAGGCCGCCCGCGCGGAACTCGCTCAGACCGTCCAACGCGCAGTCGTCGCGCTCGACGGCTTCGGTGCGCGGGCGGATGCGCTGCGCGCCGCCGCTCGGTTCGTCGCCGAGAGGCAGAGCTGAAATCGCCTTGCCGCGACGCCTTGCTGCGAGCTCAGCGCGCCTTGGTCGCAAGCGCCGAACGGATCGCGCCGATGGCCGCGTACGCGTCGACCCGGCCCGCGCCATAGAGCTGATCGCGGCCCGGCTCGCCAAGGTCGACGGCGTGCTCGGCAAGGATTCGGCGTACTTCATCGCCGACCAGCGTCGGCTGGCGCTCGATCATCAGCGCGATGACGCCGGACACGTGCGCCGCCGCAATCGAGGTGCCTTGATCGAAGCCATAGCCAGCCTTCGGAGTCACCACCAGTACGTCGACACCGGGGGCTGCCAGCGCCACGTACGTGCCACGATTGGCCTTGTCGTACAGCCGGTCGGCGGTGTCGATCGCGGTCACCGCGATCACACCCGGGTAGGCGGCCGGGAAGGCTGGTGGCGCCCGGTCGCCGTTGTTGCCGGCCGCCGCCACCAGGACCACACCACGGCCGAGCGCATCGCCAACGGCCTTGGCGACGGCTGCATCCTTTGGCCCGGCAAAGCTCATGTTGAGCACGCGGGCCTCCTGGGCGAGGGCCCAATAGATCGCGCGAGCAATCATGTAAGTGGAGGATTGCGCCTTCGCCTCGCCTTTCGTGCGGAAGAACGCGCGGGCGGCGACGACCCGTGCGGCCGGGGCCACGCCCTCGACCTCGCCCTTGGCGCGGATCACGCCGGCAATCGCCGTACCATGAGCGTCGACCGCCTCGCCGCGCCCGTCGGTAAAGTCGGCTTGGGCCGTGAGCGCACCGGCGAGCGCCGGATGGTCGCCGTCGATGCCGGAATCGATCACCGCAATGGTCACGTCGCGCCCGGTGGCGGTGGCGCGCGCTTCCGGTATGCGCAGCTTGGCGAGCGCGTATTGCAGAGCCGAAGCGCCCGCCCCGACGGCGGCCGACGCCGGCTCGACACGGCCACCGACGACGCCGTCGCGCTTCGTCTCGCCAGACGTCACGTAACGGTAATTGGGCGCCACGAGCGCGACACGACCGTCGCCTGCGAGCGCTTGCACGACGGCCGGCACGGTGCGGCCATCGCTGATGCGATAGAGCACGAGGCGCTGCCCGGCGAGGGCGATATCCTCGAACGAGACGCGCTGCAGGTTGTGCGTCTGGGCGATCGCCAGGTCGGTACCGGCCGGCTGGGCGGCCGTATCGACGAACACCACGAGCTCGTTAGGCCAGATGTCGCCGGACTCGGGCAGGGGCGCGATCTGTGGGCCTGTTGGCGGTGTCGCAGCCGGCGGCGTTGCGACATGAGCTGGCGGAGGCGAAGGTGGCACCAGCAGCGGCGGCAACAACATCACGGGCGGCACCGCCCTCAGCGGCGGCGTGCGCACGATGCGTGTGCCCGGACGCCAGCGCGGCGGCTCCTCAGTGACGATCACGCGCGGTGGTACGCGGGTCGGCGGTAGCGTGACGATGACCGGTGGCCGCGGACATCGCGGATATCCGTCCGGCCGAGTGTGCTCTTTGCCGGCTCTGGGCGGGCGGGGCGGTCCCTTGCCGGCCGAGCCGACGACGTTGCCACCCGGGCGACCACGTGGCGGCACGACCACCCGCACGCGCGGCGGCTTGATGCGTGCCGAGGCGGCAGCACTTGCCGCCGCAGGCCCGCGGGTGCGCGCAGCCCCCGATGGCCTGACGCGCAGCGGCTTGACGCGGCTGCCCGGCATGCGGGCTCCACCGAAGCGCCTGCCGCCGCCGCCAACGCCGATACCACCGCCACCACCGCCGATGTTGATACGGAACTGAGCTGATTGAGGGCGTACCGTCTCGACAAGACCAGCTACCGCCTCAGCGTGGTTCATCTTTGGCGGCACCACGGCGCCAGCGCTCGAGGCAGCGATGATCGCCACGAGGACGGCGCTGAAAATCTCGACGACACGACGCGGCAACGAGCGCAACGACATGGATCGCGGGACCATAATTCACTCCACCGGCAGAACCAGACCGATCAGATCGCCCCTCGCCCTCAATCTGGCGATGATCGCATTCTTCTCGGTTTCGGCAAGAGACTTTTCCGAAATGCGGACGACGAAGGCGCCCCCCGGCTTCGGCCCGCCGACGATCTCCGCGCTCATCCCTGAGAGCAGCGTAGCCACGGCTTCCGCGTTCGCCGCCGGCTTGAATTGCACGAGCAGGCGCGTGCCACCAGCAGCAGTGGCACTGGCGCCGCCCGAGGCCGTCTCGTAGCCATCCTCTAGCGTCGTCGATACCAAAACGCCGAGTGCGACCGCTTGTGCCAGAATAACGGCCACGGCTGCCGCCGCAGCCCACCGCACGGCAGGCCCCGTCGGCGCGGTGAAGAGGCCGATGAGCCCCTGCCAGAGGCCACGACCGGCCGTCGATACGGCCCTGAGCGGCGGCGTCGGCTCGGCGCGCACCTGGTCCAGCAACCGCCCGAGCGCGCCGGCGGGCGCTGAAGGCAGTGCCTCGTTGGCCGCCGCGGTCTCGGCGAGTTCCTCGCGGACCAACTCGAGTTGCGCCTCGAGTTCGGGATGGCGGGCGATGTAGGCGGCGACCCGCTCCATCTCCGCGCGGGTCAACGTGCCGACCACGTACCATGGCAGCAGCGTCTCGATTTCCTCGCGCTCGGTCAGCATCTCTCGTCCGCTCATTTGTCGTCCGTTCATGGCTCGTTCCGATCCGCCGGCAGTTCCGGCCTGAACCTCATGCCCGTCAGGGCCATCCGCGATCCACACCCACCTCTTTCAGCAACTCTGAAAGCTTTTTGCGGGCATAAAACATCCTGGTCTTCACCGTATTCTCGGGGATCGACAGCACTGCCGCCGCCTCGGCGACCGACATTTCCTGATAGTAGACGAGGTCGATGATCTCACGATGGTCGGTGCCCAGCCGTGCGATACAGGCCTTGAGCAGAGCGCCCTTGTCCTGCTTCTGCAGATCGACCTCGGGCGTGTCGGCGTCGTCGGCGATCTGCTCGGCTGCGCCCTCGTCGAGCCCCTCCTCGCGCCGCTTGCGCAGCGAGCTGATCGCCTTGTTATGGGCGATGCCGAGGATCCAGCTCGACAGCGTCGAGCGACCTTCGAATCGATGGCCATTGCGCCAGACCTCCATGAACACCTCGTTCGTCACCTCCTCGGCAGTCGCCTCGGAGCGGACGAGCCTCAACACGAAGCGAAAAACCCGCGTCTGGTACCGCCCGAACAGGGCGGCGAGTGCCGCCTGGTCGCGCTCGGCGATCCGCCGCATCAGGGCCGCATCGTCGGCCGATGCCTCGGCACGCCGGGCTGCGCTCGTTTCGCTCATTCGAAATCTCTGTCGCTCTGAGGTGAAAAACGGTTCACGACGCTCCTGCCCGCCTCGAAACGGCGCACATCGATCGCCGTGTTGACGACGCGGCGATGCAGCGCACCCACCTTATGCCGCGCCATTTCCAGCGGCTACCCGCGGCGCGCCCGGCTGACCCTTACGTGAGCCACAACCTGGAGTGTTCCCTGCGCAACACTGCCACCGCAAGCCTATTGAACGAACTTCAAGATGTTGATAACTCCGGGGCTAACTTATCGCGGGTTAGTGGTAGCGGGAGTTGTCATGAGTGATTTAGCGTATGTCCTTGGGCGGATCGAGGAGGGCGCTCGCGTCCGCTTCGCGATCGATTATTTCGGACAGCATATCGCGGTCGTGCCGCGCCGCTGGTTGCCAGGCAAACGCCGGATCAAACTCGATCGAGACGATGCAGCGCAGGTCGAACGCGCTTTGCGCAGCCGCCGACATCAGGCCAAGCGCTTGCCACCAGAAGCGACTGCCGCTAGAAGCTGATGGCGTTTCGGACGGGCATCGCTTCCGATGTTCGTTGCGGTGGTTAGAACCGCATGCGGAGCGAGGCCGCAGTAGCTCAGGTGGTAGAGCACCTCATTCGTAATGAGGGGGTCGGGGGTTCGAGTCCCTTCTGCGGCACCAAATCATACTCGCCGTCGTGAACCAGGCGGAGAGCCCTGAAGGGATGGGCGATTCCGCCGGTTCGATAACCCACATTCCGCTTGTAGGGCACCGTTCCACCAAACAGCAGGTTTGGGACCAGTCTGCGAGCGGCAAGATGGCCGGAATCCCAGTATTTTCTGGGACTTGCGACGAAGCTGAGGGCGGTTCGATAACTCTCGTCGAAGCTCCGTAACTTCTTGCCCGGCGCAGCCAGTTTTTCCTCCAGCACGATGCGCTCGGAGTGGAGTTTCCGGATCTGCTGCTCATAGGCGGCGACAAGCCCTGCATCGTCAGACTCGACAAGGCGGTCCATGACTTGCGCGATCTTGCGCTGGACGGTCGCTAGCTCGCCCTTTAGGGCCTTGGCCCGCTCATTGCCGCTCCGGCTGCGCGCGCCATAGGTCTCCCGCAGCATGCCTTGCAGGACGCTCAGGATCTTCTCTGAGGGGCGCAGGTGGCTGAGGATCGCCTCGAACTCACCCTCCAGCTTTTCGCGCCGGATAGACTTCCGGGAGTCCTCGCAGCCCTTCGTCTGACAGAAATAGTAGCCGTAGTGCGCATTGCGGCCCTTGGACCAGGCAGCCGTCATCGCCCGGCCGCAGCAATCGCAGGTGACGATGCCCCGTAAGGGGAAGTCCTCGGAGGTGTCCTGGCGCGTCGGGGCGCTCACGGGCTTGCGCAGACGCTCCAGGACGCGCCGGTGCGTTTCATAACTGATGATCGGCTCGTGCTTGCCCTCGATCTGGCTGAGGCCCCATTTGGGGGCGTCCATGTAGCCGGCATAGACGGAGCGCTCCAGAAGCTCACGGATCTTCTGCAGGTAGATGGTCTTGGAGTATTTGCGCCGGAAGTCCGGGTGGCCATCGAGGAAACGCTTCACCTCCATCTGGCTGTTGAACCTGCCGGAGGCGAAGCCTTCGAGAACCTCGCGCACGATGGAGGCTCTTGGTTCATCGGGGACGAGCATCTTGCCGTGATGGCCCACGCGCTCATAGCGATAGCCGAACGGCGCGCAGAACACCCAATAGCCGTTTAGGAACCGCGCCCGCATGCGGTTGACGACCTGCTCGGCGTTCTTCTGGCGCTGATGCTGGGAGACGGAGGCCAGCAGGTTCTCGACCAGCACGCTGTCGGAATCATCGCCGAACTCGATGGAGGGGCTCTCCAGTTTGGCGCCTGCCCCGCCAATGGCGGCGCGCAGCTCGATATGGGCCTGCAGTCCGCGGGCAAGGCGGCTGATGTCATCGATGATGACGATGTGATCGGCCTTCTGGCGCTGCTTATTGAGGTAGGCCAGCATGATCTGCATGCCGGGGCGGTCGATGAGCCCGCCCGAGACGCCTTCATCGCGGAAGACCTCGGCGACTGCGTAGCCTTTGTGGCGCGCATACTCGCGGCAGCGGGTCTCCTGAGAGGCGAGACCGTCGCCTTCCTTGAGCTGCGCACGGCTGGAGACGCGGCAATAGATGACGGCCGCAAGCGGCAGGGTGCTGGCGTTGTTGGTTTTGGCGGCGGATGCGGTGCTCATGGGCGGTTAGCCTCCTTCTTCTTGCTTGGTATCGTGGTTTTCGTTGGCAGCCTCAAGACGCCGTAGCAGTTCGGCGTATTCGTCCAGAACCGGATCGTCTTGGGCTAGCTGGAAAAAGTCTATCACATTGGTATTGCACACGGAATCATTATCGTTTTCGCTCGGCAACAATTGCGTGGCGTGGACTCCGTGGGCGAGATCGGCGATGGCTTCGGCCACGCTCCAGAGCGCTTCGAGCATGGCGGTCTTCTGCTCAAGGCTGAGGTCGAATTCCTCAAGCTCCGGGAGATATTTTTTGAGATCGGCGGTCATGGTGTCGGCAGTCCTTCCCCGCGCCGGGAGTGCGAGCCCCCCGGCGGCGCTTACAGTGGTGTCATTGTGCGGAAGGATAGAGCGTCCCGTTTCCATAAATGGGCGGAACGCGCTCGGTTCTGCTCGTACTTGCGGCAGGGATGGAAGCCGAATGGCCGAGACAAGCTGCAAGCGCAGGCTCGGTTCACGACAGCCCGACGGTCGCGGGAGCGACGGGCCGCCCAGACTCAGAAATGACGTGCGCCTCACAAGATGCTGTTCGATCAAGCATGGGTCAGCAAAGTGGTGCTGGTTTTCGGAGCCTGCCCGTCGCACAGCATCAAGGCCACCGCAGTGGCGGCGGTGTCATACCCCCGGAGCGCAGCGCAGCGGGGTTGACACCATCAGCCGCCCGAAGGTGGCACGATGCGAAAGCGATCGGGGCTGAAAGCCCGCACCGGCCCAAGGGCTGGTTTTTGGTGGGTCTCGGAGCGGTACTCCGGTTTGCATCAGGGATCAGACCTACAACGGCCGAGACGAGCGGTCAGGGCAGGCCCGCTCAATACGAGCCCGCGAAGACGCTGCAAACCACGGACTGCAAATGATCTATGACAACAGCTCGAAGGTGAGTTCGTTGATCTCTGCACCAGCCTTCGATTGATCGATCAGTTCACGCATGCGCCGGCGCGTGGCTGGGAAATGCAGATGCTCGTCAACTTCAAATTTAAGGCACAATGCCTGGATCTCTCCGGCAAGCGTCGAGAGGCGGACATGGCTTTTGTGCGATGGGTCAAACTGCGGAATTGGCAACTGCCAGATGTGCTTGTCGAAGTGGCGCTCATCCTTGCCATAGGACATGAACGGTCGGGCCATCTCTGTGGCTACTGAACTGTTAAGGATCGCACAGACGTAATCCGCTTCCTGCTCGCTGGCTACCGGTGCCCAATAGAGGCTCTTGCTGACGATGGCTCGGCGGTCCTTCAGCTTGGCGGCGCACAAATGCATGCCAGATGCGTTGTAGATTACGCGCAGCGGCGGGATCGGAAGCTGCTTTGACAGCTTGGACTGATAGTCGAGTTGCTCAGTGAGAGACAAGCGCTCACTCGACCTGTTAGCGACCCATATTTCTTCGGCCTTGCTCCACCAGTTGGCGAGCCCTGGATAGAGATCGAGTTCTTCGGTCTTAAGCAGCGCTGATGCTGAGGATGGAATGAGCACGCTCAAATTCTGGCGAAGGCGATACGGAAGTAGGGTTTCTCCCGTGACAAGGGGACGGACAAACTCACTCTCTACGACGCCTTCGAGGCCGGACATCTCCTTCCATGGCTTTTTCTCGTAGGCGCTGCGCGATGATTGAATTGCCAGCTTGCCGGCAGGCAGGCCGAGAGGAGAGGAGTGCTTCTGCTCGACAACGAACATGAAATGCGGTGAGAGCGTTGCACCTTGCGTAAAGACGGGTTCGTAATCGGATTCAAGCTTGCGATCGACGATTCTGATGGTTTGGGTGGTCCGGGAGAGGACGCTCTGCGCGCGTGACCAGGGTGCGTTTATCACGGGCAACCGGCCGTTCCAGACCTGGGTCTCTGTCGATAGCCTCCTGGGATGCTCTGCGCGCTCACCGAAGACGACGCTCGCGCCGCGCGGAAAGAAGTGAGGCCGAATGCGGCGCAGGTCCCATGAGCCGGTAAATGCCACCTGTGCGAATACCGCTCCCGATTTGTCCTGATAGTTGCCGGTGCGAAAACCTTCATATTGATGACGGTCGACGGCGGCGTTCGGCATGACGAGGGCAAACCGGCCATCCTTTTTGAGATAAAGCTCCGTTGCTCTGGCAGTGAAGAGCGCTGAGAGATCCTGATGCGTGGCAACTTCGGAGCCGGCCCAGAGACCGCGAGCCTCGCTTAAGCTGCGAAAGACAGCTTGCATGTCTCTGGTCATGTGACGGTAGGCGAGCCAAGGCGGATTGCCGATAAGCACGTCAACACGGTTCTGGGGCCGGGAAAGCCAAAGGGGTCTTGCGAGATTCCGGATGTAGTAGGCCCAGATATGATCGCGGCCTTCGTCGTGGAGCCGGCACATCGTCTTAAATGTGGCCTCGATGGTCGCGTGATGGTCCTTGGCGATATTCAGGCGCTTAAGGACAGCCGCGAGCGACGGTACAGGCGCCCTGGGCTTGCGCTTCGAAGCCCGCGTTGCTAGCTCATTGACAAGCTGATCGAAGACGGATGCGTCTTCGAGAAGAGCATCCGGAAAGCGCAGCTCTGCCGCGAATAGCTCTTTCTTATCGTCGGCGTGGATCACCAGATTACCCGCCGTCCACAGATCGACGTGCTGTTCTTGCCACTGGATGGAATCGCCTAGATAGACGGGCACCTGAATTGTACCGCGAGAGGGATTGGTCAGCCGGTCGCGGCCAATCGCAAGCAGATACGTGACGCGGGCCAGCGTCACGGCAACCGGGTGCAAGTCCATACCTAGTACATGCTGCGTGATCCCTTGAAGCATATCAGGCAGTGACATGCGCTTTTCTTCAGCCGCCCGGATATACTTCCGGATGGCATGGAAGAGAAAGGTTCCGGACCCGCAGGCCGTATCGAGGACGCGCGCGTTGAGCGGGTCCGTGATGACCTCGTCGACCATGACTTCCGCGAGCCAATCGGGCGTGTAGTACTCTCCGAGTCGTTTTCTGGTCTCGGCACCGATGACTGACTCATAGAGAACCTTGAGCACATCCTGCTCGACAGCGCTCCAGTCAAACCGTCCGAGGCGGCGGGCCAGCGCGCTGATGAACTTCTCGCCGCCCTCGATCTCGATCACCCAGTCGAAGAAATCAGCCTCGACAACTCCGTAGATGCCGCTTTCGTCGAATTTAGCGCCGGACAGTAGCGAGGCGGGATTAAGCGTCTCAATCTGCAGCCCCAGAACGGCGTGCGCAATGATTTCAGCGGAATTGACGAGCAGAGTGTGCTCGATGAAGAGATCGTCGGTATCTTCGAATTGCGTGCCCAGGGCTGAGGTCAGGAGCTTTGACCAGAGGAGGCGCTTCATCTTGAGGGTGGGCAAGTCCTTGTGTGCCGCATAGAGCGCGGACAAGCTGGCTCGATCCAGGGCGTAGGCACTACTCCCTGCGCCGAGACGCGCGGCAATCTCATCGGCGGAGGGTTTGATCCCCTTCGCCGTGGCAAGCACGCCTTCAAGCCAGAACGCCAGCTTGGCTGCATCCGGGCGCTTTTCATCAAGTTGAAAGGTCGCCACTTCTCTCAGTACGCCGCCCACAAGATGGTAACAGATCCAATCAACACCATCCGTCAGAACGCCGACATAGCGCCGCCCTGTTTTTTGAGATTTCGTCTCAACGTAGCCTGCCAGCTGTTCAATGGCTTCGGCCTTGACCCGGCCGCGGCGGAGGTCTCGCTTTACTTCAATGACGGTCGATCCGACTTCAACGTCGATCCGGCGCCGGTCGCCGAGCGGAGACTCCAGGAATACGTCCTCGACGTCGTCCTCGCCCAGATCGAAGGGGGCGGTGAGGATCAGCTGACGGACATCAGCCTGAATGTCTGCTTCGCTGCGATGAGTGTCGCGGCGCACGAGCCGGGCAAGTATGTCGGCAAGCAAGATACGGCTCCCCCAGTGGCGATCATTCACGAGCGCGTCACGGCGCGCCCCCAAAGTGTGTCGGTGACACAGCACCCTTCGTCCTTGCACTTCTTTGGCGCAGGCTGCCAACACTACAGGGCACGGCGAGTCGTGTCTCGCACATATTTTTCACAAAATTCTTCTATTTCATAGATTTTTCATGTGATACACTCGTTTTTCACGAGGTGTGGCGATTCGCACTTCGCTAACGGCGAGCGCATAGGAATTTCATGAACGGAGCCAGTAGCATCGATTTTTCAGGGCCGACACTCATTTTTCATGAGCGCAGGTTGCCTGTGCGCGCCACCCCTGTGGGCTATGCCGCGCTGATCGACGCCTATGCGCTCAAGGTGCCCTGGCCGCGCACGCTCTTCGCCATAGGGGAGAAGCACAAAATTCTCCGTGAGGGCGGGTGGCACGTCCTCTCGCCCCGCCACGCGCCGGACCCGACATTGGAGGGGCATCTCACCTTCGCCCTGAAGAACGAAGGGCTGGACCTTGCCGTACTGAAGGCGCTCTTCCGGACCGCCGGTGCCGAAGCCATCAAAAAAGCGGTGCAGCTCAAGCCGTCCGGAAGCTACGCGCGCCGGATCTGGTTCCTCTATGAGTGGTTGCTCGGGGAAGTGCTCGATCTACCGGAGGCGAATACGCGCGCATACGTGGATGTCGTTGATACAGAGCAGCAATTCGCGGTTTCGGGGACGCCGGTGAAACGGCAGCGCGTGCGCAACAATCTGCCTGGAACGCCGGCATTCTGCCCACTTGTCTACAAGACTGATGCGCTGGACGCGCTCATCGCCCAGAACCTCTCCGACCGGGCCAGCGATATCGTTCGGCTTGTACCGCGCGATCTACTGGCGCGAACGGCCGCCTTTCTGCTGCTGAAGGACTCCCGGTCATCGTTTGCGATCGAGGGGGAAGCCTCCTCGCAGGACCGAATTCAAAGATGGGGACGCGCGATCGGCCAGGCCGGAAAGGCGAAACTTGATCTGGCCGAGTTGCTTCGTCTGCAGGTGATAGTCATTGGCGATGGCCGGTTCGTCAAACTGGGAATTCGCAAAGAAGGCGGGTTCATCGGAGAGCACGACCGTCAAACCGGCGCGCCGATCCCTGACCACATCGATGCGCGCCATGAGGATCTACCGCCCCTCATTGAGGGGCTAATCGCCTTCGATCACGGGCCGGGCCAGCAACTCGACCCGGTGATCGCAGCAGCCGTGCTCGCCTTCGGCTTCGTCTACATCCATCCCTTCGAGGATGGGAACGGGCGCATCCACCGCTACCTGATCCACCATGTTTTGGCGCAGCGTGGCTTTAATCCGGCGGGATTGGTGTTCCCGGTCTCTGCGGCCATTCTGGAGCGCATCGACGACTACCGCACTGTGCTGGAGAGCTACTCCGCCCGGCTGCTTCCCCTCGTTGAATGGCGGGCGACAGAGAAGGGCAATGTAGAGGTGCTGAACGATACGGGCGATTTCTACCGGTTCTTTGATGCCACGCCGCAGGCCGAGTTCCTGTTCGAATGCGTCCGCAAGACGATTGAAGTCGATCTACCCGAAGAGACGCGGTTCTTGCGGGCGTTTGATCAGTTCAGTGCGCGGGTCGGCGGCATCGTGGATATGCCCGCACGTACGATAGATCTGCTGTTCCGCTTTCTGCACCAGAACGAAGGTCGCCTGTCCAAGCGAGCGCGAAGCAAAGAATTCGATGCGCTGAGCGATGATGAGGTCACACGCATTGAAGCCATCTACGCCGAGTCTTTCGAGCAGAAAGCAGACGCAGACGCAGACGAATGAAGATACACAACAATAGGAACACGACGAGTGCAGCGCGAAGCAATCTTCATTAGCCATGCGAGTCCTGAAGACAACGTCTTCACGCTCTGGCTCGGCGCGAAGCTGACAAGCCTGGGCTTCGAAGTTTGGGCTGATGTTTTGCGTCTTCAAGGCGGTGATGACTGGCAGAGGAAACTTGAGGATGCCGTTAGGAATCGCGCGTGCAAGGTGCTACTCGTCGCAAACGAGATCAGCGTTGCCAAGCAAGGAGTGCGCAATGAAATTCAAATCGCCTCTGATACGGCGCGCCGCATTGGCGATAGGGAATTCATTATACCGCTACGACTGCGGGCCTACGATGCACCGTTCCTGATAGCACATGCGCAGTATATCGATTTCAGCTTATCCTGGGCGAAGGGTCTAGGAGAGCTGCTGGGGGTAATGGAAGAGCGGGCCGTACCGCGATCATCACAGCCCAATTCCGAAATGTGGAAAGGCCTGCAGCTGCTGAACGCTCAAAGCGTTGCGCGGACGCCGGAACCGCTTGTTTCGAACTGGTTTGCATTGAAGACGCCGCCGATAGCAGTGAGTTTGTTCGTGCCGGCCACAGGCGTCTCTGCGGGCCGCATCAAGGTTGCGACGGAGCAATCAAGCATTCCGCTACGAAGTTATGGCGATGGCTATCTGACCTTCGCACGTCAAGAGAGCGTGCAGGTAGCATTTGACTTCCCGATGCGGCGTAAGGCGGTCCTCGTGACGAGCGAATTTATCAGCCAGGGTTGGCACGAGCAGAACATCCGACGCGGTGATGCACGCAACATCGCAAACCATCTCCTGCGGGCAGGTCTGGAAAAAGCTATTGAGGCGCGAGGATGCGCTGCGGCGCAGATGGCCAACGACAATCGTGCCTGGTTTTTTCCGCTCGCAGACAACCTCAAAAACAAGGTGGCCTTTGATTGGGGTGGCGGCATGTCGGGCCGCAGACAGATCATCGGTCACTCTGAAAAACGTCAGGTCTGGTGGCATTACGGCATTAGCCCTCAAGTCGTGATGAACCCGACGCCGCATCTGAAGCTGCGCGGACGGCTCGTATTCACGAGCGATGGCAAAACACCGGTTGAAAGCACCGGCCGCATGCACCAGCTCAGGCGCTCATTCCCAAAGGCATG
>Ga0247831_1004529_pt1 | contig 18403 bp, 12 predicted proteins | sample LaCruzMarch2015__9_FD_192406 | JGI IMG/M metagenome (GOLD analysis project Ga0247831, IMG submission 192406) | Freshwater microbial communities from meromictic Lake La Cruz, Castile-La Mancha, Spain - LaCruzMarch2015_1m | ecosystem: Environmental > Aquatic > Freshwater > Lake | place: Spain... | reverse complement strand
GGGCGGGACTGTCTGAAGAAAGGTTATCAGGGTCGGTGAGTGTAACGCGGTAGCTGCCCAGAGCAGGACCAGCTCCGGAAACAGGAATGAAAAAGGTTCCAGATTCAAAGGGGGTAAATTGGAAGCCTACGATATTGTTGGAGTATTTTGTGCTTTTCTTAAGCGAAGCAGGATCAAAATAACCGTATGCGACTGTTCCGTTAGCATTAAGAACGAGTTCATCATGATCACGAAGAGACCCCTCCCAAGGAGAATTATTTATTTGTTGTGATTGTCGTGAGATATCACCAACTAATGGCTCCCTTGAGTAAGTAGGGTCGTCAACAACCCAAAACCAACTTGTTCCAGAGAATTCCCAATAACCATATTGGCCCCAGTATTGGTCGCTTCCCTGAGCGCCAAAAGCAATATCGCTTCGTTCCTTTAAAACGCTTGCTCCATTAAGCTGGCTATCGATCGCAAAGGTGTAGGTTACTCCCAGCGTCAAATCCACCTTGATCCAGTCGGTTTCATTCTTCGAATTAATCTGCCCAGTGTAAGTCTGCCCTGGAGCAAGAAGAATCGGCGTGGAAGCATCGGCCGGGACATCACCTTGAATATCGCCGCCGCCGACGAGGGAGTCGTTGCCCTCATCGCCTTTGATGTAGTCTGCGCCGAGCCCACCGAGGATGGTGTCATTACCGAGCTTGCCCGAGAGGGCGTTATTGCCGTCGTTGCCTGTGATTGTGTTGTCGAGAGAGTTTCCAGTGCCTGCGAGGGATGCCGACCCAGTGAGGTAGAGACCTTCGACATTGGCAAGTCTACCGGAGTATTCGAGCGAGAATGTCACCGTGGAACGAACGGTGTCCTTACCTTCGTTAAGGTTTTCGACGAGATTTACCGACTGGGCGTCGGTGATGTAGTAGTCATCGCCAGCACCGCCGACGAGTGAGTTGACGCCGGCTTTTCCGTCAAGAGTGTCGTTGCCATCGCCACCGACAAGGGTGTCCCCCTGCACTCCGCCAAGAAGGTAATCATTGCCACCGAAGCCCGAGAGGCTATTACCAAAATTGCCTCCAGTGATGGAGTTATCGGAATTGCTGCCTGTGAGGTTTGTTTTAGAAGTCCCGAGTGGGTCATAGGTCAGGATCTCGACATTGGAATCGGCTCCGAGGGCAAAAGTGGCGACTTTGGTGAGAACGGTATCGAGACCGCTGCCAGTCGCATTATCCTCGAAAATCTTTTCCGAAGCGGAGTTGACAATAAAAAAGTCGTCTCCCGCTCCCCCAGCCAAGCTGTTCGCGCCGCTACCCCCGTTAAGCGAATCATTGCCTGCGCCTCCGATGAGAGTATCATTTCCGATGCCTTCAGACACCAGAGAGTTGTCGCCATTGTTGCCACGCAAGGTCGCATTAAGGTTACTTCCTTTGTAGAGCAAATGCTCGATGCCTTCGACCCGAAGGGTGTCTCCAATGTCGAACGAGACCGATGTTTCCACGGTGTCCGTGCCGCTGGAATCCCGAATCACGTCGAGTGTGGAGTCAACGATATAGCGATCATTCCCCTCGCCTCCTTGCAACACATCACCGACCCCATCGGAGGCGCCGCCATTGAGGATATCATTTCCCGCACCTGCGGTAAGCGTGTCCGCCGCACCACCACCGTCAAGCTGGTTATTCCCATCGTTCCCAGTGAGGATGTTGGAAAGGGCGTTGCCGGTTCCGTTGATGTTGGCATCGGCGACAGCCAGCAAAGCATTGAGCGTGAGATTTTCAACGTTTTCCCCGAGTGCGTAGGAGACGGCGGAGACAACCAGATCAGTGCCGGCGTTGGTATCCTCCACAACGAAATCGGAGGGGGAGTCCACTACATAGGTGTCGTTGCCCGTGCCGCCAAACATCAAATCATTACCAGACCCGCCATCCAAAGAATCATCGCCGCCCTTGGCGTCAAGAGTATCATTGCCAGCAAGACCTATGAGAGTATTGGCAACGGAATTGCCAAAAAGCGAGTCGTCGTATGCGCTACCGAGCGTGCTGATACTCTCTCCCCCCCCAGCACCGGGAGTCCCGATGTAAATGATATTTTCAATATTACTGAATGTGAGGAGGGTGATGTCGCGATTAGAAGTGACGATGGTATCCGTTCCGCCGCCAGCGTCTTCGAAAATGATATCAGCCGTGTCTTCAACAAAGTATGTATCATTTCCTGCGCCACCTATGAGAGTGTCAATGAACAAATCGAGTCCACCATCCAAAAGATCATCACCTTCCCCACCCAGCAAAGAATCGGCTCCTTGGTCACCACGCAGCGTGTCGTTTCCAGATCCACCTGTGATGGTATCGTTGCCAAGTCCACTTTCGAGAATGTTGCTTCCTGAATTGCCAGAGATGAAATTGTCTTTGTAATTTCCAACTCCATTAATATTTGCCCCGCCCAAGAGAACGAGGTTTTCGATTATGGCGTGTTTTGCCAAGGAGAAGGTCGCGGAGGATTCCACGGTATCGATGCCACCGTTGGGATCTTCTATTCTGACATCTTCCGTAAAAACGACAAAGGTATCGTTGCCACGAGAACCGATGAGTCGGCCGCCAGCGGCAGCTTGCACGATTCGCGCACTTTCGAGGGTCGCATAGAGAACGCCACCTGTAATCCTTGAATTACCGCTGTTGCTGCCGGAGACTGCATAGCCTGGACCGCCCTGTTGGTTGAGAGAAGACCCTTTCCCTTTACCACCGCGTTTTTTAAGCTTAGAGTTGCCAGAGCCACGCCTTTTCTTTGCAGCTTCAACGAGAATTGTATGACCTTCCAACGAAATTGAAGCAAGTGCGTCGTCCTGCGAAGCAGTTTCGAGTGGTAGTCCGAGGACGGCTGCGGCGAAGCGGGCGCCTTCTTCGCCGGGGGTTTCCTCAAGGCAAAGTTCTTGGTCGAGGAAGTGGCCGATCTCTTCGATGAGCACGGCGGAGAGATTTTCGTGAGGACAGTCGGCGGAAATATAAATCTCGCGGGTGTCGCGGCTGTAGCCTCCCCAGAGTCCGGGCATGTCGGTGGCGGGAAGCGTGCGGACGGGTGGGAGGAGGGAAAAATCGGCTCGACGGAAGGCGTCGAGGTGTTTGAAGGCGGACGGCCAATTCAGGCGAGGACCAAAGATCGTTTCCAGATCGGCTTCGGCGGATGCTTTGGTAGCCCAGAGCGAGAGCAGTTGGAGAGGGTTTTTTAGGAGGGCTTGGGGCATGGCCTCGGAAAAAGTGGGAGCAGACATAATGCGTTAGACGAGTATATCGGAAGAATGTTCAAAAAGGAAAGGAGGAATTGGGTTTTTTTAGCAAAATCGCGAGCCGCGTAATGAGTGGAACATATGACGCAGAGCAGACCTTGTGCCAAGCGCAGGGGTTGTAGCGGCGTCTCTATGAGCGCCGGGGAGTGGATAGGTTTGACAAAATCATGGACAGCAAAATCATTTTTTGGGGGCTGAAGCGGGTGTCTGTGACTGCCGCCTTGTAGCGGCGTCTCTGTGAGCGCCGAGAGTTTGATAGAATCATGGATGTCAGAATCATTTATGGGGGTGTGGAAAACTAACCACGGATCGCCAGGACGGAGACGGATTATCCTGCATGCAGGATTGGCGGTAAAGTTGAGAGAGACAAATACTACAACATCTTCTCAAATGATTTTGCTGCCCATGATTTTGCCATCCCTTTTTCTTCAATCATTCTGTCATCCATGATTCTGTCAGAAAAAATCGAAGGCTGCGCCTACTGCCAACCCGGCGGTCATAGACACGCCGCTACAGAGGCTCGGCGGTCATAGACGCGCCGCTGCAGAGGCTCGGCGGTCATAGACACGCCGCTACAGGGTGCGCTCCGGTGATTTTATTGGAAGAGGGAGCGGATTTTGTTTCTTAAGAGATAGGTGGCGCAGAGGGCGATGAGGCTTGGGAAGGCCCAGGGAGGAAGCTGTGGGAGCGGGATGTCGCCGACGGAGAGCCTGAGTTCCAGACCATCCATGCGGGAGGAGTCGGGCTGTTTGGCGATGATGCGAATCTTGTGGTAGCCGGTGCTGAGAGCTGGGATGCGAGCTTGCCAGCGTCCATCGGGGAGCTTTTGAATTCTTGCAACGGCGGGCTCCACGGCCGTCCAAATGGCCTCGAGGCTTTGCGGGGGGAGCTCATCCGTCGTGGGCAGGGTGCGCTCGAAGGGATTTTTGTCGAAGAAGCCTTTTCGCCGCAGCAGTTCGCGTTCGACGATGAACTCGACGGGTTCAGCGCCTCCGTAGCTCCAGGAGACGAGGGCCACAGCGGTTCGTTGGCTGGAGAAGAAGGCAAGCGGATGAAATTCGGGTTCAAGGCGGTAGGAGAGGTCGCTTGGCAAGCGCTTGCGGAGAGCTTCCTGCTCCTCCTTGGTAAGGACATTGGGAGGCGTGGGTGAGGGCGATGGGCCAGGTGTGGGGTATGGCGATGCTGCAGTCTCGGCGAGTGGATGCTGCACATCGGCCTCCCATGCGTCTTGCACAGGCGGCAGACCAGCGGCCTCGGCAATGAGTGAGGCGCGAGCGGCACCGGGCGTTTCAGGAAATTTCCAGGTGGCATTGACCGTGACGCTTTCACCCGCAGCCATAATGAGATTGGCGGGTTGATCTGGAGCGAGGGCGAGTCCATCACCTTCAGGGCGCAGGACCACATTGGCAGTGCCGCTGCCGGTGTTGAGGAGTTTTGCGGTGAGTTGTTCGACGCGTCCAGGGGATACCACTCCCAGTTGCCTTTTTCCGATAATCTCCCACTCGAGGCGCGATGGAGGTGGCGGCAGCTGGATGCGGATGTCGCGTGCGGCGGTGCCATCGCTGAGCGTGATGACAGTGTTTTGCTCAGCGAAGGGGCGCTGAGGGAGGGTGAGTATGAGCTCGCCAGTGGACTCGGGGGCGAGGTCGAGGGATGCGGGGGATTCCAGAGGCAGTGGGCAATCAACACTGATGGTAAGCGGCGCAGCGGTGAGGTTCTTGACGGGAATGCGCAGTTCCTTGGCTCCAATGTGTTGCTCGAAGGCGGCATTCTCAGGAGCCTCGAAACTCATTTTCCCTGATCCTTGAAGGGGAATTTTTCGGGAGCTTTTAGTTTTAGAATCCAAAGTAAGGCTGCCGCGCTGGATGTCTGCAGAGAGAGGTTCGAAGGTGATAAATATTTCTTTCGTCTCTCCCTCTGCGAGTGCGAGTGCGAGGTCGGATGGATCGGCGAGCCTCCACGGGGCGCCGACCTTGAGGTTGCCTTGCAGTTTGCCCCCACCGGCATTCGTAATGCGGACGGGCAGGCTGCGGGATTCACCGAGGAAAACGGAACTGAAATCGAGTGATGAAACATTGGCTGCGAAGCGCGCTGGAGGCTCCTCGATGCGGATGGTAACATTGGCATAGCCCCAGGCTTTGTGGGGGCCGGCTTTGGCTTTGACGCGGAAGGAATCTTTGAAGATGCCTTTTTTTCCATTGTGAGTGTAGAGGTAGGAAACTGGGTCACTGGGTTTCCGCCGCGGATCCGAGCGAGGACGTGAGAGCGAGCCCTCACTTGGGCCGGAGTCGATTAGGAATTCGACATCGTAGCCATGTGATGAAATCGCACGGACTGTGACCTCGCAAGCGCCTCCGCGACCGACTTTCACAGGCACAGAGGGAGCAAGGACGATAGTGGGATCGACCGGCGGGGCGGTCTGTTTTTGGGGAGCGGCCGAAAGGGAGAGGACGGGGAAAAAGAGAAGGAGGCAGATGATGTTGGCAAACCGGCGAACAGCTCGGCGGTCATAGACCGCCGCTACAGGAAGGCGGGTCGGCGCTCGGCGGTCATAGACCGCCCTGTAGCGACGCTCTGTGAGCGTCGGCTCGTTTTTCCTTCGGCGGTCATAGACCGCCGCTACAGGTTTCGTCGTCATTTGCGATACTCCAAATCGTGAATTTTGCCCGCGAAGAGCCAATCTTCCGCGGTTTCAACCAACCCGGCGCGCACGGGGTTCTCGCGCACATAGTCCCACCTTTGCGAATAGGATTCGCCGCTACGGAGCAAATGGTCAAAAAAACTCTTCTGCCAGTGGGGAGCATCACATCCCAGCGAGCGCAGAGTTTTCGAAAGCGTATTTTTCAGGGATTTGATCCAGTTGGAGAGCGAGATTTCATCGACACTCACAAACAGGTGCAGGTGATCCGGCATGAGCACATAGCGCCCCACCCGAGCCCCATGCTGTGGCGAATTCAGACAAAATGTCCGGATCCCATTATGCACCGGCTCGCAATCAAGAATTGGCCGAGTATCCACTGAACACGCTGTGATGAAATAAATCGGCGAGTCCACGAAGACACGATCCAAGCGGCGAAGACGCGGTTTCTGTAGCGGTTGCTCTGTAGCGGCGTCTCTATGAGCACCGGTTTCGTTTTCCATTCGGCGGTCATAGACCGCCGCTACAGGGGGGCGCGGCATTTTGAGATTCACCGGGGGGCGGGCTCGATCGTCCCGTTTTGGCGGACGAGAAGATTGCCATCGCCGTGGGGATTTCCGATTTCGATGAACCACGGCATCTGCGCGTTTTTGTTTGCTCTATTGGGCTGTGCGGAGAAAGGAGTCGGAAGGTAGTGAATGAGTGGCCGGTCTGCTTCGGAGGCCGATCTGAAAAGTCGCGTGATCGATGGGCAACGCCAGGTTTTTTCGGAAAGACCGAGATTTTTTTTTGTGAATTCGAGCCACCAACGCTTTTCTTCATCTGAATCAAGCTTAATTCCTTTAGGAATCTGCGGCCAACCCTCCGCGGCGTAGCCGGCAAAGGCGGCATGAAGATTGCGGAGGTTATTGATGCACACAACTTTCTCAGCTCTCGGAGAAAGATTTTCCAGAACAGGGTAAACAGTAGCTACAAGGATGAGAACAATACTGACCGCCGCAAGCATCTCCAGAAGAGTAAAGGCGCGAGACACAGGCAGAATATGCTAATACACAAGCAATGAGATACTACCGATTGCCTGCTACAGATCTTTAGTGATGGAAAAGGCGTTGACCGAGGGGGGTCTGACATCTGCAGACCTAAAAGTTTCTGCAGTATTTGATAAACGCACCCCGGTCACAGAAACTGGTAACGCAAATGCATCTAGAAGGGGAACCTCACCACCGATTACTCCATTGTTAAATATGAGAAATTGCAGTTCAGCTTCCCCAGATCCCTTAAAGGTTTGGTTGGGGAAGGAGTTTGATGCCTTGCAATCAGCGAAACCAGTCAGACTCAGTGAATCAAAATAACTGATATTAAGGATGGGTGTTTGGGTTACAACGGAAGATCCATCAGGTTGAACCTCCCTATCCTCCCTATTTACAACGAACTCCTGCTCTCCTTGACCTTGAATAGAAGCCTGAAAATTTACGGACATGGTTGAGGATTGTGGATTATATGAGCCTTGTGAATTCCCCAGATAGGAATCGCCGTCATAATAAATCGTGGAAATGCCGGTCGAGCCGTTCCCATTTCCGCCTGATCCTGCGGTGGTGCTGAATTGCACGGTGCCGCTGAGGTTTTCCCCTCTCACGACGGCGGAGAAGGTTCCGTCATTAGGAAAATAGCTGCCGTTGCTGAATGGACCACCTGGCGCGCCTCCGAAGGCGCGGGCTTCGGTAACGGAAGTGAGTTGGAGGATTGCTGCGAGCGAAGCGAGGAGAAGAGGAGCGAGGGTGGAGACTTTTTTCATGTGTTGGTTAGAAGTTTGTTAGGAAATACGGATTACAAAGTCAAAAGGAAATTCGCGGTGGACGAAATTAAACCCTCAGCGGACTTCCTTCATTTTGTCAATTGGGCCGAGGAGGCTGTCCAAGAAGATATTCATGACGACGCGCTTTCGGATTTTGATGTTCACGCCGACGGACATGCCGGATTGGAGGGGGATTTCTTTGTTGCGGACAACGAGTGACTGTTTGCCCAGCGAGACTTTGGCCGGGAAGCTGTAGAATTTTTTGACCTCGTTGGGCGGGAGGACATCGGAGCCGACATAATAGACTTCGCCGGTGACAATACCGAACTCGCGCTTGGGGAAGGTGTCCACCTCGACCTCGCAGGGCATGCCGACGCGAATGAAGCCGATGTCGCGGTTTGTGATATCCACCTTGGCGATCAACTCGCCGCTGGGCACGATGCGCAGCACGGGGTCCTTGGCCGCAACAACTGTGCCGGGCTTGGTGGCAACCATTTCAAAAACAATGCCGTCGGAGAGGGACTTGATCTCATGGCGGGTGAGGGTTTCGCGCGCGGCGGCGAGTTGGCTTTCGGCTTGTGAGATGCGCTGCATGTTTTCGAGGCGGACCTTGGTAAGATTGGCGTCGATCTCCGCGATGCGCTTGCCGTTTTCCTGAATGCGGGTGTTCGTCTCGGTCTTGAACACTGTGGGAATGTTCTGGGTCTGGGCTTCGAGATTTTTGACCTGCGCGATCGCATTGAGCATCTCGGACTGGCGGGAGAGGTAGTCAACACGGGAGAGGTTGCCGTCCTGGTTCAGTTTGGTAAAAGCCTCAAAAGCGAGCTTCTTGTTCTGCTCGATTTTGCGCAATTCCTCGAGCTGCGAACGGGAGCGAAGATACTGCTCGGAGAGGCTGGTGAGCTCGTTGGCGAAATACTTGAGGTTGTCGAGGTCGGCTTCCAGCGTGAGTTCGCGGGCAAACTCGCCCTCGACGAGGAGCTTCATCCCGGAAAGTTGAGCCGCGACGGGATCGACGGAACCGGTTTCGGCAGTGGACAAATCGGAAGCGAGGATAGCAGCGTGCAGCTTGCCAGTCTCATCGCGCAGGCGACGCAGGAGTTTGTTCTGGGCCTGAAGGCCCGTGCGGTTCTTGGCAAGGTCGTCGATTTCCCTCGGGACGGTTGCGGGGGCGGACTCGGAGGCGGCGGACTCGCTGAAGAGGCTGTCGTAAAACTCGCGCTCCATCTGCATCGAAGCCAGCCGCTCCTCGAGCGACTTCACCTCGGCGGCGGCGACATTAGAATCCAGGCGAACGAGAGTCTGGCCGGCCTTCACGGAGTCGCCTTCGCGGACCATCGATTCCTCGACCACCCCGCCAACCGGCGACTGAACATCGCGCACCGAACCGCGCGGCTCGAGCTTGCCGGTTGCGTGCACAACCTCGTCGATGGGCGCGAGGCAGGCCCAAACGACAGCCAAGACGAATGTGCCGACGATAGTCCAAAGAATGGAGCGCGACCAGAAATGCGTTTGGCGCAATACCATTGTATCGGAGTCCGGCCTCAGCACATGGCGCAGAGCGGGAATCCGCATCACCAATCGATTCAGTGGCGCGAGAAACTTGGAGGGTTTGTTTTCCTTTTTAGTCATACTCTTCCAAAACTGCCTCGCTGCATGGTCTCTGGGAGCGTGCGCGTCTCTGAGGCTGAATTGTCGAAAAAATCATCGGCCTGCGGCTGAATTTTCCAAACCGCCCCGCGAGGGCGCGAGGCGTAACGCCCGAGGCGGGCGTGCTCCCCGGGACTTTTTGGCGAGTCCCAAGCATAGCCAACGCAGAGTCTAAAAACATTTCTTTTTTTTGACTCATTCGTCCGTGCGGCCTCCTGTGTAGAGTGAGTGGTAGTGGCCTTTGAGCTGCATCAAATCATCATGGCGGCCGCGCTCGATGAGGATGCCGCGGTCGAAGACGAGAATGATATCGGCGTGCTGCACAGAGCGCACGCGGTGGGTGACGAAAAACACGGTCTTGCCTTGAAATTCCTTGGCGAGATTGCCGCAAACCTGGTTCTCCGAAACGGAATCCAGCGCGCTGGTTGCCTCGTCGAGGATGAGCAGGCGGGGCCGCTGCAGCACGGCGCGGGCGATCGCAATCCGCTGGCGCTGGCCGCCCGAGAGGGCGCGCCCCTGCTCGCCGACCTGCGTATTGTAACCCTGCGGGAGGCTCATGATGAAGTCGTGCGCTCCAGCGACCCGCGCGGCGCGCATGATATCGTCCGGCGAGCCATCGGGGTCGCCGATGGCGATGTTTGAAAAGACCGAAGAGTTGAAAAGCAAACTGTCTTGGAGCACCGTTCCAATCTGACGCCGCAGCGAGTAGAGCTCGACTTTTGCGATCTCGTAGTCGTCCACAAGAATCCGGCCTGCATCGGGATTGTAAAGGCGAGGGATGAGTTTGAGCACGGTGGATTTTCCAGATCCACTCTTCCCGACAACGCCCACGAAGGAGCCTGCGGGAACTTTGAAGGAAACATTTCGCAACTGCGGTTGCTGGCCGGGGATGTAGGCAAAAGTGATGCTATCGAACTCTACTTTGCCGGTGATGGCAGGCATCGGAATATTGTTTGCTTCGTCGGATTTCTGTTCTTGTGGACTATCGATCACATCGCCAAGCCGCTCGACGGAGAGCGCGACTTCTTGGAAATTCTGCCAACTCTGTGCGAGGCGCATGAGCGGCGTGGTGACATAGCCCGCGATAATACGGAAGGCGATAAGTTGACCGAGGGTCAGGTCGCCCTTAATGACCAAAACAGCGCCATACCAGAGCACAGCGAGATCACCCAATCGACTGAGCAGCGTCGTCATCGAGTTCATCGCCGTGGAGGTCAGAACGGCATGGAAACCTGCGCTGACAAAGCCGGCATAGCGTTTTTGCCACTCCCAACGCGAGGGTTGTTCAATATTTCCAGCCTTGAGCGTTTGCACACCCGTGAGTGTCTCGATGAGGTGCGATTGCGATTTGGCACCCTCCTCGGAACGGCGGCGGATTTGGGCCTGAAGGATCGGTGCTCCGAAGAGCGTGACGCCTGTCATGAATGGCACAACAAGAAGAGCCACAATTGCCAGCTTCACATCATAGAAAAACATGATTGCCATGTAGACTACGGAAAAGAGGGCATCCAAGCCGACGGTGAGCGCTGTGCCGGTGAGAAATTGGCGGATATTTTCGAGTTCGTGCAGGCGGGACGCGACCTCCCCCACGGGACGGCGCTGGAAGTAGCCGAGCGTGAGTTTGTAGAGGTGATCCATGATCCGCGAACCGACTGCGAGGTCGATGCGGTTCGAGGTGTCGACAAACAAGTAGGTGCGGACGGCTGTAAGCGCGACAGTGGCAATGGCGATCAACACAAAAAGCACGCCGAGGACATTCAGGGTGTCGATCGAATTTTGGACCAAGACCTTGTCGATGATAACCTGCGTGAGGAGTGGGTTTGCGAGTCCGAGCAACTGAATGAAAAACGAAGCGACAAAGACTTCAATGAGCACACGCTTGTGCTTGCGAATCGCAGGCAAAAACCATCTGAAGCCAAATTTTTCCTTCTCCTCCTTCGGAAGCGGACGCAGTAGCAGCATTTCCACATCGGTCGAAAGGCGCGGCAGGAAATCCTCCAGAGACAAGCGCTCCAAGCCACTGCGCGGGTCGCCAAGCACGACGCCTTTGGCACCCGTTTGAAAAAGCACGGAAACCTTTCCATCGATCAGGAGGAGTGCGGGGGTCTCCACGCGGGAGAGGTTGGCAGCGGGAAGTTTGACGAGCTGCGCGGCGAAGCCACACATGGTAGCGATATTTCCACAGGTGTGCAGCGAGGGCTTGCGGTCGGCAGGAACCTCGTTCGACAACACACGGCGGGCGGCCTCCTTTGGAAATTCCCTGCCGAAAAATTTCGCCAACATCCCGAAGCAGGCGATGACCTCCTCCAGTGGGCCGTTTTGCGTCGTCAGCACAGGGTAATCGATCAGCGGGTCAAGCAACGACTCTGCCGGTGGCAACGCAGGCGGCGCGGGGACACCGGCCACCTTGGGAACATCCGGAATCTCACTGCGCTCCAGAACCTCAGTGGGGATGCCGATACGGCGAAGGGGGCCATCCGCGTGCGACCAGCGCATTCCGCGTGTATCACCTTCCGCAATCCAAAAGGTGAAGCCATCGCGCACATCTGCATTTCCAGACTCGAGCACCGCTTCGGGAAGTGCTGCTCGAATCAGATCCGGGACTTTGGAAGCATCCAAGGCACACCGCGAAAAATCCATCGCGAGAAGATTGAACAACTCTGCGGGAGTCACAGTCGATTCCACGCTCTTTTGAAGTTCTGGAGCCTCGCTGAGAAGTTCCCGGAAACGGGCCGTCTCCACCATCAGGCAAACGCATTCCACGGCTGCCGTGGCAGCCTCGACAGGCACTCCGGACGCGAATGTAGCAAGACCTGCGATGCCGCCCGGACCAAGCGTCTGGAGAAGCTCAGGATGAGGATCTCCCGCTCGAACACCCAACAGGCGAACGCGCCCTTCGAGCACCATAAAAACATGCCCGCTCACTTTTGCGGGAGTGATGAGCACCTGCCCTATTGTGGCACGGGCGAGCCGGCCTGCGCCGACCAGGCGAATGAGCCACTCCCGGGGAGCCTTGGAGAGAGGCCCCTCGCCTGCAGTGATGCGGTCGGCGACTTGGCCGGCGGTGGTATCAAGCGGTTGGTCGGCCATGGGTGCGTTGTTCCAGCCATTGATGGCAGAGCTCCTCGATCATTTGGGATTTCATGGATTCGTCAAATTCCACAGGTAAATGGTGGTCCACCCTCGCCACAAGAAACCACTCTGCAACGGCGAAGGGCTTCAACAGTTCGCCGGCGCGCGCAGGTTTCAACACGCCCGCCAGCGCGGGATGCATCGCTCCCAGGGCGACGGGACCAACGATGCCAGCGGTGTAAATTTCATTCCCACTCGCATAGGTGGGCGCGAGCTCGGCAAATGTGGCCTCGCCCTCCTTGATGCGGAACCACAACTCGCGGGCCAACCCGGCCTCCTTGACTCGAAGCAGTGAATAAACAATGCGGTCCAACGCCGCCCTGCGGCGCTCGAAGTGTTCCTCGGCCTGCGAGTCGAAGAGGCTTTTTTTCCAAAGCGAAATCCGGCACTCGCGCTCGATGGCGGATTTCAAGCGCTCCGGCGGACAGCCGATGTAGTCTTGCGGCACTGGCAGCGAGGTCGCTGGATCGACTTGGAATTTCTTGCAAAATCCCTGCCAGGCGGAATCCACCTCGCCGGACTCGGGAGCGAATCCCGCACTCGCCTCGTCCAGAAGACGCGCCCGCAGGAGGGCCTTCCAAAGCCTGTAGGAGCCAAGCTCCGCAGAATCTATCGACGTTGAGTCTGGTCTGTCCGTGTCTTCTTTCAAAATGGGAATGACATACTATGTGTCGATCAAGAAGTCTTCAATGCTTCTCCGAGATATCGGTTGTGCAAGTGCTGGAGTTCGAGAAAACCGGCGTGCGGCGCAGCGGGTTTGTGGATGCGGAAATTTGTCATCACACCCAGCGAAGCGGCACTCTCCAGTGGCCCGGCAAAGCTGCAGTCGCCATCACCGAAGGTGGGTGACTCCGCCCAGCGTGCCATTTGGGAGGCACTCAGAAAAAAACAGCCCGAGTGGGGATTCGACCATCGCTCAAAGGAAATCTCCTGCCCGAGAAACTCGGCAGCCAGCATCCTGCGATCGTTCACATCTTGCCAGCGGGCTGTGAAATCCGGTCGCACCGGTCCGTCGATGTAGAGTTTGCGCAGGGACTCTTTGGATGAAATTTCGAATCGGTGCGGCAGCAATAAAACCTCGTTGCCGAAAGTCTGGGCGAACCACTCCAGCTTCCGCAGGAAAAACGAATCCTGAATCAATAGGTCATCCTCGAGGTAGCAGTAGAAATCGTATTTGCCCAAGTGCGCCTTGAGCACCTGCTGACACGCAAAACCGATCATCATGGGATCGGCCTTCACCGGTTGGTGATGAAACATTCCGCTCGGCACAGAGAGGCTGTTGATCAAATGCGAGTCGCCCACCGTGCAAACGGCGATATCCAGCGAATCCGCCGCCTGGCTGTTCACCTTTAAAAGCCGACCATTCCCGCGACCAGGCACCGGCTCGTGGAGGCAGTAAAGAAAAGCCTGCCGCGGCCCGAGGCTCTCATGCAAACCGGCAATGCTGCGCGAAAGCGCCTCCGCGCGGCGAGCGCTCTCCGTGCCGGTGGAACCGTAAGCTCCCCCACCCTTCGGATTGTGAAAATGCGGAATGGTGACCAGAACTTTCATACAAATTTTGATAGAATCATGGATGACAGAATCATTTTTAGGGAGGCTGTAGCGGCTGTCTATGACTGCCGTCCTGTAGCGGCGCCTCTATGAGCGCCGGAATGGTGGAAGGAGTTAACAAAATCGTGGACAGCAAAATCATTTTTTGAGGGTTTTCATAATGACCTGCCTGTGATTCAGGTTAATCCAATGGAGACAGCGTAGGTTTGAGTGCGAGACAAGACGGCTTAAGTGGGTTCCGTAGGTTTCAAAATGGTCTCGAACAGTCGAAAGATGCCAAGCCGTTTCGTGGTTGAGCAGGCACATTCGATGAAATCCGAGGACTCTACCAGAGGAGTGAATCTCCACATCTTGTAAGCCGAAGGAATCCTTCTCCATGAGTTTAAGCAATGCTTCCCGGTAGAGCGAAACATCAAGGAACAAGCCAAGGTCCGAAAGCAAATCCAGCAATCTACCTTTTAAAAGCGCATCCTCAGGGCATGTTTCAACCCATTCTCTGTCATCGAAAGCGAGAGACATTCTTTCTGCATGGTTCAATGTTGTGGAGATGAAGCGTGACTCAATCGATGGAGGCCGAAAATTGAGAAGCTTCCCGTGCCTCCAGCCGAGGAGAAGTAAATAATTGAGCAACTGATTGCAATGAGCTCCCGTCAATGCCTGAACCGCCTTCAATTCATAAGGCACCGAATTTTCGACAACAAAATCCACATAATAGATTTTAGAAAACTCCTTGTGTGAAACTCTGATCGGCAGCTCTGACCGCGTCGCCAAACCGCTGTGTGCGCATCTCTCTGACAATTCATTCTGATAAATCCGCTCATCAAAAAAGCGTCCCAGTGAGTTGTGCGCTGCAAAGGCACATCCCGTCACCGTCCGATCAATCTCGTGAAAACGATCCTGCTCGATTGCCACGGGAGGTAAATCGCAGAGCACTGGCATGTTTTACCCCTCCAGCCCAATGATTCTGTCATCCATGATTCTGTCCTACCTCCGGGCATTCATCAGGCCAGACAGCCACGCCAGTTTTTGGCGGAGGCAGGCGGTCATGTCGTATTTGGCAACCACCGTCTGGCGAGCCTTTTCCCGCATCTGGTCGAACTCGCGCGGTTTCGCCAGCACGCGGTCGAGCGCGGCTGCGAGTTGGTCGGGCTTGAAAAAATCAACCATCAGGCCATTGATGCCATCCGTAATCACTTCCTGAACCGGCGGCGTATTGGATGCGACCACCAGCGCGCCGCAGGACATCGCCTCTAGCATCGACCAGGAGAGCACAAACGGCCGCGTCAGGTAGATGTGCGCCTTCGTGCATTGAAGAAGTTTCACATATTCCCCATATGGCAGCGACCCGACAAAATGCGTGCGTGCCGAATCGAGCGGGAATTTTTCCATGTAGAGGTCCTTCCATGTCTTCCCGTTTGGAGCCTGCTTCCCGTAGGCGACGCGGTTGTCTCCCGCGATCACCACATGGGCATTCGGCCTGGCTTTCTGCAGCAGGTGCGCCGCTTCAATAAACTGTGGGAAGCCTCGATAAGGCTCCATGCCGCGCGTTGCGTAGGTCACGATTTCATCCACGCCTGAAAGATCGAGTTTGCCATTCGCCAGCACCAATTTTCCGCCCGGATTCGGCTTGAAGAAATTCGTATCGATGCCCTCGTGCCCGATCACGAGATTCGAGCGCAAATGCACCGGGAATTGCTCATACTGGAAACGCGTGGCGCAGACCCCGCCATCGCACGCCGCCAAATCCGCCAATAGCGTCGCATTCTTTGTGCGAATCCTCGCCTCGTCGTCGGCATTGATTGGATCCGCTGGATCAAAATCGCAATCCGTCCCGTGCGCATGGTAGAACCACTCAAAGTTCAACCCCATCGGCGTGCGCGGAAAAGCATCCTTTAGAAACAAAGTCGGCCCCCACCCTGCATGACCAAAAATCAAATCCGGCACGAACCCTTGGTTTTTCGCTTCCATACAGGCCATGTAAGCAGCCTGTCCATGCAAAATCGCCTGCTCATAGCCACGCAAATAATGATGCGTCTGCGGCGCTGGATCCCGCTTTGGCTTGTAGATAATTTTTTTGACCCCTGCAATCTCACCATTGTCGGTATTGGTTAGAAAGCGGACCTCATTATTGGGATTCGCCGCCAGCACCTGTGCCACAGAGCGTAACTGAGAGGGAAAATTGGGATGGGTCAGAAGGAATCGCATGGAAAAGGGGTCGATTTATTTACTCGTAATTCATGAAATAGAAAGTCAAATTTTGGAATTATTTGACGCCGGCTTCAGGAAATTGGCTTTTTGGCTTTCATGAACAGGTTTGCTCTGTTGCGGCGACTCTATTGACAAAATCATGGACAGCAAAATCATTTTAGGGGGATTGTAGCGGGGTGTGGGGCTGTAGCGGCTTCCTATGACTGCCGTTTTGTAGCGTCACTACGAGCGCTGGGGCCTTTCCCATTCGGCAGTCATAGACAGCCGCGCAAAAATAAAATCCGCTATCGGGTTAAAGCTGCGTAAAAGGAAAGCCGATGATGTTTTCATCGTAGAGGCGAGGCGCGGTGTCGTTATTGATCACCACGCCGAGCCGGGCGCGATGGCTACTCACGAAATCCCGTAGCCCACGGAGATCGCGCGCCGACACAGTCGAGGTGTGTTTAATTTCTACTGCTACCAAGCCGAATGGTCCTTCAAGCACAAGATCCACTTCAGCACCGCCGCCTGTGCGGTAGTAAGAATAATTGTGGAAAACTCCCATCGCATTTAGTTGACGCAGGATTTCCTCCACTACCATGCTTTCCCACGATGCCCCCATCTGCGGATGACTGAGCGCGGCATCCCGGTCGGGAAGACGCAGCAGGGCGTGAAGGAGTCCAGTATCCCGCAAATAGCCGCGCGGGTGTTTGACCACGCGCTTGAGTGAATCTTTAGTGTAGGCCGGCACGGTTCGCCAAACGAAAGTTCCGTGCGCTATATCAAAGTAATCCCTCGCCGTAGGTTGAGAAACGCCGAGTGCGCGTGCCACTTCAGCATAGTTGATCACCCGACCGGAGAGACCTCCCAGCATTTCGAGAAACCGACGAAACCGCACATCATCAAGCCCGGGAAACAGGCGTTTCACGTCCCGGTAAAGATATGACTGGATATATTGCTCAATCCAGATCGACCGGAATTGCGCGTCTGGATTCAGCCAAGGCTCAGGGAAGCCACCGCGAAACCAATAGTCGTGGGCAAGCCCGATGTCGCCACGATGCTCGAGCCCGTTGATGAGATCCTGCGGGGCCGCTTTGCAATCCTGCAACCGCCGTAAAAAACTATCTCGCCCAGTCGTGCCCGTAACCTCCTCCCAAGAAAATGGGGCCATTTCAATAATGCCCACTCGGCCGGCGAGGCTTTCGGAAATGGAGCGAACCAAGGCCGGCGAACTCGAACCAGTGATGGCAAAGCGCCCTTTTTCAGAACGATGATCATCAATCGCCACCCGCAAAGCGGGAAACAACTCAGGAAGAATCTGGGCTTCATCCAATGCGGTTTGCGCCGGATGGAGACGCAAAAACGCATCGGGATCGCGGGAGATTATATCGTAATCAGCACGCCTCTCCAAATCGAAATGCCTCCACTCTTGAGGCAAGGTGTGAAGCAGCGTCGTCTTGCCGCATTGCCGCACTCCGAGTAAAACCACACATGGAAACGCCTTTAGATAGTCTTGCATTAATTGGGTGCAGGCGCGCTTCATATCTTGCATTATAAAAAACTCTATTTGAAATTGCAAGATGTCACATGAAAAAGCAAACACCACCGGGCATCCCAAAGATGCCGACGTAGCCTTCAGACTAAGAGACGCGGCCCCCCTCTGAGCACCGGAGGCTCGTTTTCCATCCGGCCATGCAAATGCGATCAGATTGGCTGCCTTCGGTAGTCTTCTACGCAACCGACCAGCCGTCTGTTTGCGGTTCTTCACCCTATGATTTTGCCACTGATTGAAAAAAGAGATGCTGCCTTTTCAGTCACTGAAACAAAGAACGATCCAGCTGGCTTTGCCGGATCATAGAAGCCAGCGTGCCGGGCTTGAGATCGTTGTGAATAGGAACGGGCACAGTGATCGTTCCCGCTGGCAGCACTTTTTTCATGATGCGATGACTTCCCCTCTGCCGAACAGCAAAAAGCCATTCTCCTCAAAAATCTTGCATAGTGATTCTCCTGAGAACTTTCTACGCTTGGGCATAGTCGGCTTCGAACTGTGTAATCCAAGTCTCGCCGCTCAGGCGCCCCTCGATCTCATTGGCGGCGGCACACTCCAAAAACAACCCTACTGCCTCACGCAGATTCGCCAAGGCCAACTCAGGAGTAGGACCTTGACTGGCAATATCCAGTTCCGGGTTCAGAG
>Ga0247831_1004524_pt1 | contig 18429 bp, 19 predicted proteins | sample LaCruzMarch2015__9_FD_192406 | JGI IMG/M metagenome (GOLD analysis project Ga0247831, IMG submission 192406) | Freshwater microbial communities from meromictic Lake La Cruz, Castile-La Mancha, Spain - LaCruzMarch2015_1m | ecosystem: Environmental > Aquatic > Freshwater > Lake | place: Spain... | reverse complement strand
TTGCCGCGCATGCGGTGGTAACGGGAGACCGTGTCGGTGTGGGTGTAGCTGAACACGTGGCCGATGTGCAGCGAGCCGCTGACGGTGGGTGGCGGTGTGTCGATGGCGAACACCTGGTCACGTGCGGCGCCGCGGTCGAAGCGGTACACGCCCTCGGCGTCCCATCGCTCCATCAGGCCGGCTTCGATGCCGTCGAGCGACGGCTTGTCAGGGAGGTTCGTCATAGCGAAGCCCCAGGCTACCGGTGGGGGTCCGGCAGCCTGGGGCTCGTTTGCTCCGTGTGGGTGACTCAGAGGTCGATCGGGCGCAGGACCCGGTCGATACCGTGGATGTAGCCGTTGGCGAGCTCGCCGCCACCGACGTTGATCTTGTTCAGGAAGGCGTTGCGGGCGTTCGGGTCACCATCGACGAACTGGACGAACGCCTTGCGCTTGTTGATCACGTCGACGCCGAAGGTGCCGCCGCCGAGGGTCGCGACCTGGGCGTCGTCGCTCGCGAGGACGGTGGCGGGGCTGAGGGCTGCACCGACGATGTGGTACGTGAGGACGGCCTTCACCGTGGGCAGGCCCAGCGTGGCGAGCGCCCCGAGCACGTCGGCCTCGCTGTGGTAGCGCTGCTTGAACAGTTCCTGGGCGAGCAGACGGAACGCCTGGTCGTTGGGTGCCAGCACCGTGAGGTCGGCGGCCGGGTTGGAGGCAGCTGTCACCAGGTCGGGGAAGAGGAGGACGGCCTGGGTGACGATGTCGTAGTCGCGCCAGTTGCGGTCGAAGCCGCTGGCGTCGTCCTTGGCCGAGTCGGAGAGGAGGACGTCGGCGATCGTGCTCGTCGACGGGCCGGACGCTGCGCCGGCCCCGGCGGCCGGGATGGTCATCGTGGCGGCTGCGGTGGCCAGGGCGATGCCCAGGCCGATCGTGTGGCGCTTCTTCATGGAGGGCTCCTTCGTGTCATTGCTCTGGCGAGCTTCGTTGTTGTCCTTCATACGGAATGGCCCACACCGGCGGATGACGACATCTCGTAAGCTGAGCGACGATGCTGCACCTGTACGACACCGCCACTCGAGAGGTCCGCGAGCTCGCGCTCCGCGAGCCGGGCAACGTCAGCGTGTACCTGTGCGGGCCCACCGTCTACGGGCCGCCGCACCTCGGCCACGGCCGGGCCACACTCGTGTACGACGTGCTCCGTCGATACCTCGAGTGGAGCGGGCTCAGCGTGCGGCTCGTCAGCAACATCACCGACATCGACGACAAGATCATCGACCGCGCCCAGCGCGAGGGTCGGCCGTGGCAGGACATCACCCAGCGGTGCGAGAGCGTGTGGTTCGAGGCGATGGGCAAGCTCAACGTCGCCCGGCCCACCGATGTCCCGCACGCCACCGAGTACGTCGACGAGATGGTGGCCATGATCGGTCAGCTCGTCGACGCGGGCCGGGCGTACACCACCGACGACGGTGTGTACCTCAGTGTCGAATCAGTGCCCGACTACGGGCTGCTCGTGAACCAGCACCTCGACGACCTACTCGCCGGCGGTGGCGAGCGCGAGGTGTTCGGTGCCGACCAGAAGCGGCACCCGGCCGACTTCGCGCTGTGGAAGCTGTCGAAGCCCGGCGAGCCGTCGTGGCCGTCACCGTGGGGCGACGGCCGACCCGGCTGGCACAGCGAGTGCGTGGTCATGAGCCTCGACCTGCTGGGCGAGGGCTTCGACCTGCACTGCGGCGGCATGGACCTCAAGTTCCCGCACCACGAGAACGAGCGGGCTCAGGCCGTTGCGCTGGGCAAGCGGTTCGCGAACCACTGGATGCACAACGGCTTCGTGGTCGATGCCGAGGGCGAGAAGATGTCGAAGAGCCTCGGCAACGTCGCCAACCTCATCGACCTGATGGAGCAGTACGACCCGCGCGCCTACCGGATGCTGCTGCTGCAGTCGCACTACCGCGGGCCGGTCAGCATCACGCAGGGCAACGTCGACGCGTCGGTCGCGGCGCTGGCCGGTCTCGACTCGTTCGCCGCCCGCACCTCGGCGCTCGCTGGCGCCGAGCCCGATGCCGAGGTGATCGCCCGCTTCCGCGAGCGGATGGACGACGACCTCGACACCCCGGGCGCCACCGCGCTGCTGTTCGACACGGTGCGTCGCGCCAACGCCGCGCTCGACGCCGGTGCGCCCGAGGCCGCTGCATTGGCGGCTGCTGTGCACGAGATGTGCGTGGCCGTGGGCCTCGTGCTCGCCGTGGCCGCCGAGGTTCCGGCCGAGGCAGCGGCGAAGGCAGCGGCGCTCGACGCGGCCCGTGTTGCGAAGGACTTCGCGTCAGCCGACGCGCTGCGGGCCGAACTGCAGGCCGACGGCTGGATCGTCGAGACCACCAAGGCCGGCACGAGCCTGCGTCGCTGACCGGCCGCTACATCCGATTGCTCGACCTGGCCGTCGCTAGACGCCGTCGCCCCAGGCCGGCACCGTGTAGGTGTCGATCGAGATGAAGGTCGCCTTCGAGGTGACGCAGATCGTGCCGTCGGGGGTGATCAGCTCGCCGGTCATGAACAGCTTGCGGCCGGCGCGCTCGGCGAGGCGCACCCGGCATCGCAGCGGCACGTGCAGCGGTGTGGGGCCCGCGTAGCGGATGCTCAGCTCGCCGGTGAACGCAGGGATGCGGTGCACCTGGAGGATGAACCCGTAGATGTCGTCGAACAGGGCGGAGATGATGCCGCCGTGACTGCGCCCGGGCGCGCCCTCGTGCGCCGGGCCGAGCGTGACCGTGGCCTCGACCTCGTCGCCGACCCTGCGGATCTCGGGGTCGAGGCCCCACGGTGATGACCGCCCGCTGACGGGTCGGTCGTCGTGGGACGTGAACACCTCGCCGTCGGCCGGCGGCACCCAGTCCTCGCCGCTCTGGAAGCCGCGCTCGGCGCGGGCCCGTGTGGCCGCAGTCGCGAGCTGTGCGGTGAGGGCCTCGAGCGTGGTGGCGACCTCGTCGATCAGCGCGTCGTCTGCGTCGCGGCCGATGAGCGCATGGCCCAGGTCTCGTACGGCTCGGCCGGCGCGAGCGCGCAGCTCGTCGTGGGTCTCCTGGTGGGTCATGAACGACGATCGTAGGGACAGCGTGCTGCCGTTCGGGGGCCGTAGGCGCTAGAACGGACAGCCGTGTCCACCCGTGAGCGCTCAGAGCGCACGCCCCTGCCCCCGGGCTACCTCACGCTGTGGACCACCGTCGCCCTCGATCTGGTCGGCTTCGGCATCGTGGTGCCGATCCTCGGGCGCTATGCCGAGCGCTACGGCGCCAACGGCTTTCAGGTCGGGCTGCTGTTCGCGTCGTTCTCGTTGGCGCAGCTGGTGTGTGCGCCGCTGCTCGGCAAGCTCAGCGACCGCATCGGACGCAAGCCGGTCATCGTGCTGTCGCTCATCGGCACCGCCATCGGCAGCTTCGTCACCGGTGCCGCCGGCTCGCTCGCCCTGCTGTTCGTGGGCCGCATCATCGACGGCGCCTCGGGCGGCAGCCTGTCGGTGGCGCAGGCCGCGGTCACCGACATCGCCACCCCCGAACAACGACCCAAGTTGCTCGGCATGCTGGGCGCCGCGTTCGGTGTGGGGTTCGTCCTGGGTCCGGCGATCGGCGGGCTCTCGGCGCTCGGTGGCCCCCACGTGCCGTTCTATGTGGCCGGCGTCATCGCCAGCATCAACGCCGTGGCCGCGATCATCCGCCTGCCCGAGACGCGGGTGGCCGACCAGGTACCCGCCGAGCAGCGGCTGGCCGAGCGGGTGGCCGCACCGCGATCGGTCGAGCTCCGGCGGCTGGCGTTCGTGGGGTTCGTCACCATGCTCGCGTTCACCGCGTTCGAGTCGACATTCTCGCTGCTCGGCAGTGTGCGCTTCGGCCTGACCGAGGGCTCGACGGCAGCGTTGTTCCTGTTGGTCGGCGTGGTGCTGGTGGCGATGCAGGGCGGCGCGTACGGCCGGCTCGCCGACCGGTGGGGTGTGGGCGTCGTGCTGCGCAACGGGATCGGGCTGCTGGTGGTGGGCCTGCTCGTGCTGTCGGTGGCCACCAGTTGGGGGTTGCTCGTCGGCTCACTCATGCTGCTGGCGCTGGGGCAGGGATGTGCGTCGCCGGCGATCACGACCATGGTGGCCGACCGGGCCCCGGATCACCAGCGCGGTCAGGCCCTGGGCTTCCAGCAGTCGGCGTCGGCGGTGGCGCGCGTGGTCGGCCCGCCGCTGGCCGGGCTGCTGTTCGACCACGTGGGCGTGGGCAGCCCGTCGGTGGCGGGAGCGCTGCTGTGCGTGCTGAGCCTCGTGCTGCTGGTGTCGTGGGGCCTGCACCGCCCCGCCGATCGGCCGGTCCCGGTCCCCTCCGCCTGAGCCCCACCGCATCGGGAGTCGTACCGCGTCATGGTGGCGCGCTGGGACTCCGCATCCGCGGAGGGGGAGCAGGAGGGGGTGGCGAAGCGGTCAGTCGCGGGCGTCGGCCGTGCAGGGGGCGCCGGCGCACACGTCGATGAGCGTGTCGTCGAACAGGAACGCCGCCTTCTGGCGGCGCACGTCGGGGTCAGCGCGTGGGTCCTCGTGGGAGTCGCGGCTGGTGCTGGGTGGCAGGTTCTCGAGCGGGATCGGGTCACTGCCCGAGTCCCAGATGACGAGGCCGGAGCCGGTGCTGGGATAGGTGGTCGTCTCGATGCCCCAGCCCGGGTCGACTTCGCGGCTGCGGCCGTCGGCGGTGACCGGGCGGTGGATCGTGGCGCCCATCGCCCGTGCCGCGATCATCGCGGTGAGCTCGCTCACCTGGTGATCACCGAACGCGACGTGGAGGAGCACGGTCTTGGCCGGCGTGCCCGGGTACGGGTCGGCGGTGACGTGCTGGACGTAGCCGGCGCCCTCGCCGCGGTCCCACAGCATCTGCGTGATGGCGAGGATGAGCACCCGGTCGAGGTCGTTCGGGTAGGCGGGCTTCATGATCGCCTCGTAGGTCGTGAAGTCGACCGAGCGCGACAGCAGCAGGCTGTAGTTCATGCCCATCACGCCGAGCACCGAGCGGTCGATGTCGGGCGACACGGCGCTCAGCATCAGGCCCATGATGCCGCCCTGGCTGTTGCCGTCGTAGTTCAGTACCGACGTGTCGATCAGCGGCGTGCCGTCGGCCCGCTGGAAGTTGGGGTCGCTGACGAGGCCGTCGGCGGCGGTCATCAGCCGACCCATCACGATCGTGTTCAGGACGCCCTGCTGCAGCCGGTCGGCCATGGTGGGGAACCGTGAGAACTCGCTGAGCGCGGTGATCGCGTTGCCGATGTCGTCCTCGCTCATGCCGGCCCACTTGGTGGCGCAGAACACGACGTCGTGCTCGTTCGCCATCGCTCGCACGTTGCCGGCGTTGATCTCGCGGTTGCTGCCGAGCAGGCCGTGCCCGTACTGCACGAGGTGTGCCGTGCCGGTGCCGTTCATGGTGGCGTCGCTGATGTTGCAGACGAACGGCGCCTCGAGCGTGCCGTTCTGCACGGGCAGCTCGTCGGCCACGGGCGTGACACCCTCGCCGTAGAAGAAGCGGTTGCCGGGCGAGCCGTCGCCGGTGAGGTAGTTGGGCACCGTGAACGTGCCCTCCATCTGCAGGGCGATGCCCTCGTCGGTGTTCGGTGTGGCGCTCGTGATCGTGAACGCCGGCGCGGCGTCGCCGAGCTGTGCCAGTGCGTCGTCGCGGATGGCGAGCATGCGGCCGGCGATGTTCTCGGTGGTGGCCGTCGTGAAGGTCCATGCGAGCTGGAGATCGGTCCGGTCGATGCCCGCCGCGCCGAGCGCGGCGAACGTCGCCTCCATGGCGTCGCGCCGGTCCTCGACCTCGGGCAACTCAGTGGTGAGCGCGTCGCGGTAGGTGCGGAACAGCGCCGTCGGTTCGACGGGCCCGCCGCTGTTCGCCACGAGACCGCGTAGGGCGACGGCGTAGGTCGTGCCTTCGCGCAGCGGCACGGCGGGGTGGATCTCGAGTAGCCGGTCGTCGTCGGACGCGGCCTTCGCGTCGAGCTCGGCCCACAGTGGCACGCGCTCGCCCGAGTCGGTGTCGATCAGCACGACGGTCGCGTCGTCGGCGAGCGATGCCTCGAGGTCGGTCCAGCTCGGCAGCGCCGATGCCTCGGCGTCGAGGTCGGCGACGTGGGTGAGGATCGGCGTGTTCGGGCTGAAGCCGTCGTTGCGGTTCCACTCGGCTGGGTCGATGGCCACACCGTCGGCGTTCACCGGCATACCGACCGTCGGGAATGCGACGCGTCCGTCGGCCCGGTATGCGTTCGACGGGAAGGGGAGCAGGCACTGGCGCGTGTCGAGCGGGTCGCACCCGTCGGCCGACGCATCGAGTTGCTCACCGATCGCGGCGAGCGTGGCCGCGTCGGCAGGTGCTGCCGCCGGGGTGGTGGTGGTGCTTGCCGCGGTGCCGCCGGTCGTGATGGTGGTGGTGCTCGCTGCGGTGCCGCCGGTCGTGGTGGTGCTGGTCTCGCTGCCTCCGCTACACGCTGCGAGCACGAGCGCGCCGATGACGGCGATCGATATCGTTTTCCCCATGTGCGAACTCTTGCACGAACAGGCGTCGCGCAGGTTGGCGTGCCTTGTTACCGGAGGGTAACTTACCCGTATGGCCGATTTCTCGCTCAACGAAGACCAGCTCCAGATCCAGAAGTGGGTCCACGGGTTCGCCGAGGACGTCATCCGTCCAGCCGCTCACGAGTGGGACGAGCGCGAAGAGTTCCCGTACCCGATCGTGCAGGAGGCCGCCAAGATCGGCCTCTACGGCTGGGAGTTCCTGATGAGCTCGTTCGGTGACAACACCGGCCTCACGCTGCCGGTCGCGATCGAGGAACTGTTCTGGGGTGATGCGGGCATCGGCATGGCGATCATGGGCTCGGCGCTCGCAGCCGCCGGCATCAGCGGCAACGGCACGCCCGAGCAGGTCATGGAGTGGGTGCCGCAGTGCTACGGCGACGCCGACAAGATTCAACTCGGCGCCTTCTGCGTCAGCGAGCCCGACGCCGGCAGCGACGTCAGCAGCCTCCGCACCCGCGCTGTCTACGACGAGGCCAACGACGAGTGGGTGCTGAACGGCACCAAGGCCTGGATCACCAACGGTGGCATCGCCGACGTGCACGTGGTGGTGGCAGCGGTCGAGCCCGAACTGAAGGGCCGCGGCCAGGCGAGCTTCGTCATCCCGCCCGGCACCAAGGGCCTCAGCCAGGGCCAGAAGTACCTGAAGCACGGCATCCGCGCCAGCCACACGGCCGAGGTCGTCCTCGAGGACGTGCGCGTGCCCGGTCGCTGCCTGCTCGGCGGCAAGGAGAAGCTCGACGCCAAGCTGGCCCGTGCCCGCGAGCGCGGTCACAGCGGCGAGAAGCAGCCGGCCATGGCCACCTTCGAGGCCACCCGCCCCAGCGTCGGCGCCCAGGCGCTCGGCATCGCCCGCGCCGCCTACGAGTTCGCGCTCGACTACGCCAAGGAGCGCACAGCGTTCGGCAAGCCGATCATCCAGCACCAGGCGATCGCCTTCAAGCTCGCCAACATGGCCACCGAGATCGATGCCAGTCGCCTCCTCATCTGGCGTGCGGCCTGGCTCGCCCGCAACGGCGGCTTCACCTACGGTGAGGGCTCGATGAGCAAGTACAAGGCGAGCGAGGTCGCCGTGCGGGTCACCGAGGACGCCATCCAGATCCTCGGCGGCTACGGCTACACCCGCGAGTACCCGGTCGAGCGCTGGCACCGCGACGCGAAGATCCACACGATCTTCGAAGGGACCTCGGAGATCCAGCAGCTGGTCATCGCCCGAGCCATCTCTGGTATGCGAATCGAGTAGTAGCCCGGCGAGCTCTAGGGCCTGAAAAGGGAGGCGACGGAGCGCATCCGCAAGATCGCGGTGTCAGAGCGTGGTGATTACGGTGATGAGACCGAGTTTGCGAGCTGTCGGCCATCGGCGGTCGGTGGTGACGAGTCGGTCGGCGCTGGCGTGTGCAGCGGTCGCGATGACGAGCGTGTCGGGGAGCCGCACCGATGTGTGCTTGGCACGGATGCCCGCAGCCATCCTCGCGATGGCTGCGTCGAGGGGGACGATTTCGATCGGAAGGCGGACGAAGAGGTCGTCGACGGTCTCGATGGCGCGTCGGCCTCGACGCGATGGCCCGACGAGGCACTCGGCGAACGCTGACGCGGCCATGGCGAGACGATCACCGGACCGCACCGCTTCGGCGAGTGTCTGAGTGGCCGACTCGTGGTGGGCATCGGTTGCGTCGAGGAGCCCGATGACGACGCCCGTGTCGAGATGGATCAGTCCCATTCGTCGCGCAGGGATTCGAGCGAAGCCTCGGAATAGGCGCCGGTGAGGGCCCCGGCGAACTCCGTGAGCACGTCGTGCTCGCGTTCCAAGATGACTCGACCCGGTCCGTCGGCGCGGGCCACGAGACGCTCGCCTGCTGCAAGCCCGGCGGCACGCAGTTCCGCAACCGGGATCGTGACCTGGTGTTTGGAGCTGATCGTGGTCGATCCGCGTCGGCGTTCCTTTACATTTTCCATGGTCGTAAAGGTAACTCGTCGCGGGCGGGTGTGTGGGCCGGAGTGGGGTCGGTCGACGAACTCGGCGCGTTCGCCGGTCAGCAGGCGGTGCGGAGGTGCTCGGCGAAGGTGTCCATGCGGTCGAGGCCGCCCGGGCCGACGAAGGCGAACGCCGGCACCATCAGGCGCGTGACGCCGAGCTCGGTGAGCCGACCGATGTGGTCGGCCACCTCCTCGGCACTGCCGCGCGGCATGCCGTAGTTCACGTGCAGGGAGATCGACGACGGGTCGCGGCCCGCTGCCGCTGCCCGCTCGCGCATCGTGGTGACGAGCGGTGCCAGCGCCGCAGGATCGGACTGACCCGGATACCAACCGTCGCCGAGTCGAACGGCGCGGTTGATGGCCGCATCGGTGTCGCCGCCGACGATGATCGGGATCGTGGCGTGCACCGGCCGTGGGCTGCAGGTCACCTTGCCGAAGTCGACGAACTCGCCGTGGAACTCGACCTCGGGGCCGCTCCACAGCGTGCGCATCGCCGCGATGTACTCGTCGGTGCGAGCGCCACGGCGCGCCCACGGCACACCGATCGCATCGAACTCCTCCTGCATCCAGCCGACGCCGATACCGAGATCGACGCCACCGCCGCAGAGTCGGTCGAGCGTCGCGAGTTCCTTCGCGAGCACGACCGGGTTGCGCTGCGGAACGATGAGGATGCACGTGCCGAGACGCAGGCCGGGAGCGGCCGCTGCGGCGAAGGCGAGCCAGATCAGAGGATCGGGGATCGGCGTCTCCGGCGTTGCCGGGATCTTGCCGTCGGCGGTGTAGGGGTAGCGCGACGAGATCTCGGTCGGGATGATCACGTGTTCGCCGCCCCACAACGACCCGAAGCCGGCACCGGCAGCACGACGGCACAGCTCCAACGCGTTGTCGTGGTCGAACGCGATGCTGCTGGCGAACGCGAGTCCGTACTCCATGTGTGCCCCCCTCGTGCGTGCTGCGACCCCTCGCAGCTCGGCATTGTCTACCCGAGGTACGTTACGCACACGTCGGTGGACCCGCAGCACCCGCATGCCCCTCCATTCGAAATCGGAGTGACGTGACCGTGACCGGCGCTTGGAACATCAGGAGGGTCCCAGGTTCCGGGTCCCAGGTCGCAGCTCCCAGGTCCCAGGTCAGATCGATGCGGTCACGGGGTCGTAGCTGTAGACCCAGTCGAGAATCGACAGTCCGCCGATCCCGAGGGCGAGGAACTCGTCACGCTCGCGCTGCATCTGCCCGTCGGGCATGTGGAACAGGTCGCGGTTCCCGGCCGCGCCCGATGAAGTAGCTCACACGTGGCTGTCGGGTCCGACCCGGTTCGTGGTCTCCACCGGGAGGTCCTCGACCCGCTCGCGTGGCACGAGCGCTCGATACGCCACCGAGCCGCTGAAGCGCGCCGCGTCGGCACCGCCAACGGCCGGCCGCACCACCGAGTGGATACCGTCGGCGCCGAGCATCTCGATGAGGTCGGTGCGCGCCACACTGGCCAGTGGCAGGCCCCACGTGACCGTGACCGGCATCCCGCACGCGACTCCAGGCGCGCTGCCCGCTCAGGCTGCTCAGGCCGGCGGTGGGGCTTCGGGGGGCATGTCGGCCGAGGGCGTGGCGGCAGTGGCGATGGAGCGAGCGTTCAGCCACTGGGCCAGCAGCACGGCGGTGATCACCACGGCGGCGCCGAGCCATTGGACGAGGCGGATGTGGTCGCCGAGGAAGATCACTGACCACACCATCGCCAGCACCACCTCGAGCGGCATGATCATCGACACGACGGCGGCCGACACGTCGCGCATCGCCTGGAACATCACCAGCGTCGCCAGCACCGTGGGCACGAGCGCGAACATCAGCGTCTCGAGTGCGATGCGGGTGGTGCTCGGCGGGGTCAGCCCGTCGGCGAGCGCGAAGGGCAGCATGGTGACGGCGGCGCCGAGCATGGTCCATGCCGCGTTGGTGAGGCCGTCGATGCGGGCGAGCACCTTGCCGTTGGCGATGAGGTAGCCGGCGAACAGCACGGCCTGCAGCAGGGCGAGCAGTACGCCGACGACGCTGACCGTGCCCGTGCCGGAGAACAGTTCGGGCACGGTGAGCACGATGCCCACCATCACCAGCACGAACGCCATCCAGGTGCCCTTCGCCGGGCGGACGCCGAGGAAGGCCGAGCCGATCACCACCAGCACCGGGTACACGTAGACGATCACGATGTAGACGGAGGCGTCGAGTCGTTCGAGGGCGATGAAGCCCGACGACACCACTGCGGCGAACGCCACGCCGAGGCCGAGCAGCCGGGTGACGGGTGCGTCGAGCGGGTTGGGGCCGCCTCGGCGGCGCCGGATGGCGAGCAGCACCCACAGGGCGACGGTGGCCAGGCTGAACCGCCACCACAGCAGCGAAGCCACGCCGTAGGCGTCGAGGAGGTGCTTGCCCACCACGGTCGACGACGAGAACGCGAGTGCCGCAGCGATGGCCCACAGTGAGCCGCGGGTGGTGCGGTCGATCGCCTTGGCGGGGGGCTGGTCGGCAACGACGGCGCCGCCCTGTGCGGTGGCAGCCGGCGACTCGTTCACGTGTCCACTCTGACCGATGTGAGTGGTCTGGCCGTGTACTCGGCGGTCCGGCGGCGTCGGCGCTGGTCACTGGCGCCGAGCACCGCACGGTGGATCGCTTCGCGCAGCGCCCGAGCCTTGACGAGTTCGCGTGCCGACGTAACGGTGGGCTAGCCGGACGAACCGTCTGCGTCGCAGCTTCTACAACGGTGGCTTACCGACCGCGGCCGCGAAGGACCCGCCAGCGATCGTCGACACCCCAACTGGTGCTGTGTTCGACGACGTACGCCTCGTCGACGCTGACCCCCGCGGCGAGGATCGATGCGATGTCGTCGAGGTCGCGCGGGCGGCCAGCGATCAGTTTGTGAACGATGACGTCTTCGACGGTGAGGACACCATCGACCGCGCGGTCGATGGCGAGTCGTTGGTAGTCGGTCTCGGCCAGCAGCACGTCGACTCGGGCCGAGCCGACACGCGCGCACACGAGGTACTCCAGACCATCGTCGGAGACACTTCTGACCTCACAACCAGCGGCCCGGAGCGCCTCGGCAGCGCCGTCGAGGGTGCTGGCGAGGAGATCGAGGTCGACCGTGTTCCGCACTTCGAGTCGATAGCGGTTGGCCGCGTGTGCGCCGATCACCACCGTCGAGATGCCGGAGTCGGCGAGGATCTGCCTGAGGTCATCGGCGGACAAGGCCACGCTCGACGGCCTTTCGATGGAACTCGGGCTCCGTCTTCAGCGGGTCGAGTCCGTGCCGTTCGCGATCATCGTCGGCCCGGTCGATCATCGACCGCCGTGTGGCGTCGTCGCCGACCTCGCCCGTATCGAACGTCGCCAGAGCCGCCGCCTGGCGGGCCATGGCTCGGCGGTCGGCGGGGCTCACGGACGTCACGTCGGCCATGCTACGGGCCGAACAGGTAGGGCTCGAGCGATTCCTGGGCCCGGGTGCGCCAGCGGCGCCACATGCCGCCGCCGTAGTAGGCCAGGCTGCCGGGCTCGGCCTCGCCGTAGCCGTTGTAGTACGTGAGGCAGTTGCGCAGCGGCGCGGTGGCGAGGTCGACCTCGCGGCAGTGCTGGGCGTAGGCGTCCTCGGCCTCGGGGGTGACGTCGACCCGGTCGTGGCCGCCGGCCCGCAGGTGCTCGAGCATCCACGTGACGTACTCGGCGTGCAGCTCGATCGAGTCGGTGAAGTTGAAACTGCCCCCACCGCCCTGCGGGCCGGTGATGACGAACAGGTTCGGGAAGCCGTTGCTGTGCACCCCGAGGAACGTGCGCGTGCCGCCCTCGGTCCACTTCTGGCGCAGGCTGCGACCATCGGCGCCCACCACCATGTCGAACGTCGCCGCCGCCATCCAACGGAAGCCCGTGGCGTGGATGAGCACGTCGAGCGGGTACGACGTGCCGTCGTGCACCACGCCGTGCTCGTCGATGCGCTGCACGCCGACCGGGGCAGTGTCGACGAGGTGCACGTTCGGCAGGTTGAACGTGGGCAGGTACTGGTCGTGGAACGTCGGGCGCTTGCAGCCGTAGGGGTAGTAGGGCTTCAGCGCGGCGGCGGTGGCGGGGTCGTGCACGATGGCGTCGACCCGGGCGCGGATCTGCTCCATGATGCGGAAGTTGGTGCGCAGTTGGGCCTCGACCATCTCGTCGACGGTGAGCTTGCGCTCGTGCCCCTTCACCGCTTTGTAGGTGTCGACCTTGCCCGACAGGTAGTCGTCGTTGGCCTGCATCGCGGTGCGCCCGGCGGCGATGCGGGCGAAACGCTGCCGCCGCGCCCGCGCCCAGCCCGGCTCGTGCGACCACGCCTCGACCTCGTCGGCGGTGGTGGCCCGCTGGTCGCGCACGTCGACGGTGGAGGGGGTGCGCTGGAACACGAACAGTTCGCCTGCCACCTTGGCGATCTCGGGGATGACCTGCACGGCCGTGGCGCCGGTGCCGATGATGCCGACGCGCTTGCCGGTGAGGTCGATGTCGTAGCGCCAGCGCGACGTGTGGAACGACTCGCCCGCGAACGACTCCATGCCGTCGATGCGCGCCAGTTGCGGGGTGGTGAGGATGCCGTTGGCCAGCACGACGAAACGGGCCCGCATCGCGTCGCCACGGTCGGTGCGCACCGTCCACCGGCGCGTCGGTTCGTCCCAGTTCATGCCGTCGACGGCAGTGTGGAACAGGCAGTGGTCGTAGAAGCCGCTGCGCTCGGCGAGCGACTGGCAGTACTCGAAGATCTCGAAGCCCGAGGCGAACTTCATCGACGGGATGTAGCCGGTCTCGTCGAGCAGCGGCAGATAGCTGTAGGCCTCGATGTCGCAGGCCACACCCGGATAGCGGTTCCAGTACCAGGTGCCGCCCACATCACCGGCCTTCTCGCAGAAGCGCACGTCGACGAACCCGGCGTCGCGCAGGCGGTGCCACAGCAGCAGCCCGGCGAATCCGGCGCCCACGACGAGTACATCGCACTCGTCCGTGAGCGGCTCGCGGTCGACGGGTGGGGCGGAGTAGACGTCGGCCAGGTAGCGCGCGAACTGGCCGTCCATCGTCGTGAAGCCGGCCGCGCCCCGGCGGGCATCGTTGAACTCGCGGTAGCGGGCCTGTGCCTCGTCGTCGAACACCGCACCCGTCGGCAACGGTGGCAGGGCTTTGCGCGACTCGTCGGTCTCGACGGCGTAGCCGGTGGCGTCGATGCGCACCGGTGCGGCGGCGGCACGTGTTGCGAACCGCTTCAACCCGGTGGCCGGATCCACCCATACCGACATCGCTCACCCCCGTTCGCGCTCGCGCCCCACACTACGTAGCCACCGCTCAGATCCCGGACCTCGCTCGCGTCGTCAGCGAAGCACGGGGTTCTCCGCGCGTGATTTATGGTCTCGTTCATGGACGGTCGCGTGGGTGCTCCGGCAGCGGAACGGTGGGCACTCGAACTGCAGCAGTGGGGCATCCCGGCCCACATCATCGAGCAGGCTCCGCAGTCGCCGTGGATCCATCCCACCGAAAGTTTCCGGCCGACGGCCGAGCCGACGGTTGCGGTGACGCCGTCGTACCGCCGTGCACTCGAGGCGCTCGACGACGCGCAGCAGCACGGCGATGGTGACGGGTCGGTGCTCGACGTGGGGTGTGGCGGCGGGCGGGCCTCGCTGGTGCTCGTACCACCGGCTCGGCTGCTGGTCGGTGTCGATCAGCAGGCGAGCATGCTCAAGATGTTCGCTGCCGAGGCGACTGCTCGCGGCATCGAGGCACGGACGGTGCTCGGTGCATGGCCGGCCGCAGCGGCACAGGTACCGGTGTGTGATGTCGTCGTGTGCCATCACGTGCTGTTCAACGTGGCCGATCTCGTCCCGTTCGTCGTCGCCCTCACCGAGCACGCGCGTCGGCGAGTGGTGGTGGAGATGCCGATGCAGCATCCACTCGCCAACCTCTCGGCTGCGTGGAAGCGGTTCTGGGACCTCGACAGGCCCACGGGTCCGACGGCGCACGATGCAGCCGCCGTGCTGCGAGAGGCGGGTCTCGCCGTGAGCGTCGACGAGTTCGATCAGCCCGACCCGAAGGCGAGCCGCAGCGAGGTGACCGACAGCGATGTCGAGCACACCCGCGTCAGGTTGTGCCTCACGGCCGACCGCGACCCGGAGGTGCGGGCGTTCCTCGAACAACTCCCTCGACCACCGCGGCGGATCGCGACCCTCTGGTGGGACGCGTGAGGGCCGGCGACTCACACGGCGACTCACATGGCGACTCGCATGGCGACGGCACCGTGCCGTGGTTGGCGACGGGCTGCTGGGTGCGGGAGTGGATCGAGTTCGCCGACGGCACACGCGACGACACCAGCCTGGTGGTGTGGCTGCAATTGCCCTCGCTGATGGCCGATGTGCGGTTGCCCGGGCCCACGGCGGCAGGGGTCGACCCGACGCGGCGTTCGTTGGCCGAGTGCACTCCGGCCGAACTGCGGTCGATCGCCGACAGCGAGTCGTCGAGCGGGTACACCACCTGCACGGCAGTGGAGGCGGGCAGTGACGGGGTGCGACGGGCGACCGCCGAGTGGCACACCCGCGGGTACGGCACGGCGTTCCAGCCGGTGTCGGCGTTCCCCGAGCCGGGCCTGTTGGAGTGGAACGACGACGGTACGGTGATGATCGAGCGGGCACCGAGCGGGGCGTATGTCGAGGAGTGGCGGCTGGTCCCGGGGAGTCGCTCGGGTCAGGCACATCGGTGTCTCGACACCCGCACCGAACTGTTCGTCGCCGGGCCGGTGGCGGTGCTGGTGCGCGACCGCGAGGTGCCGGTGACCGGGCTCGCCCGGCTGCCCGACCTGATCGATGCCGCCCTCGCCGACCCGGCTGTCCGTCCGGCCGACACCCGCCGACGCATCGAGCACCTCGTCGACTGCGAGTTCTCGTTCGCCCGTTGTCCGGTGCCGGGCGGCAGCCAGTATGTGATCGAGGCGTCAACGCTGCCGTGGCGTCTCGGAGAGGTGATCGATGTCGATCTTCGCTGAGCTCGCCGAGCATGCATCGCTGCCGTTCGAACGCGGAAGGATGCTGCCCCTCGGCGCCTACTGCGACCCGGCGGTGTTGGCTGCCGAGCGCCGCGCGTTGTTCGCCGACGAGTGGATCTGCGTCGGCCGCACCGCCGACATTCCCGCGCGGGGCGACTACCTCACTGCCGAGGTGCCGCTGGGGGGCGACACGTCGGGCGGCGAGACGGGCGGGCACCGGTCGGTCATCGTGCTGCGCGGCGACGACGGCGAAGTGGCAGCGTTCGACAACGTGTGCATCCACCGCGGCGCACAGTTGCTGGAGGGGTGCGGCACCACGGCGCGTATCACCTGCCCATATCACGCCTGGTCGTTCCGGCTCGACGGCGGGTTGATCGGCGGGCCGTACATGCAGCGCACCGAGGGCTTCGCGCCGAGCGACCACCGGCTGGTGCCGTTGGCCGTCGAGGTGTGGGAGGGGTTCGTCTTCGTCAGCCAGTCTGTTGATCCGGCTCCGCTCGCACCTCGCCTCGCAGGCCTCACCGAGGTGCTGGCCCCGTATCGCCTGGCGGGCTACGTGCCCGTGCACCGGCAGGTCGACGTGTGGGCCACCAACTGGAAGTTGCTCGTCGAGAACTTCATGGACGCCTATCACGTGTTCAAGGTGCACCAGGGCACGTTCGCCGCCGACGGCGACAACACCCTCGACACGACGCTGCATCCCGGCACCGAGGCGTGGGCGCATCACGTGGCGGTGCACGACGACGGCCCCGACATCGCCCACCCCGACAACACCACCCTGCAGGGGCCGTGGCGCAAGGCGATCGTGCTGGGCGCGGTGTTCCCCACCCATGTCATGCAGGTCCAGCCTGATTGGCTGTGGTACCTGCAGATCTCACCGCTCGGCACCGACCGGTGCCGTATTCGCTGGGACGTGTCGGTGGCACCCGAGATGCTGGCGGCGCAGGCCGACCCCGACGCGTACGTGGCCGAGCTGCTGGTGTTGCTGAACGCCGTGAACGCCGAGGACCAGCCCATCGTCGAGGGCGTGCGCCGCACCGTCGAGCGGCCACAGTTCCCACGGGGCCCGCTGTCGTACCTCGAGCGCAACGTGCACGACTTCGACAGGTACATCGCCCGTCGCCTCACGTCCGGTTGAGGCACGCTGTGAAGCGCTGCCGCAGACCTGGCACTGCGGGGCACAGCGGCGGCGGTCACGTCAGTTCGATTTCGTGTGTCGATGTGCGACCCATCCGACTGTGCCTGGCCGGTCCGCCTCGTCGGTTCGCGTTCGCCGGTGCGGTCCAGGGACCATGGCCGACGCCGCCATGCCCGCGTCGATATCGAAATCGAAGTGACGTGACCGAATGGTCTCCGTCGACCGAGCCACGGTGTCTTCCCCGGTGGCAACTGGGAGCAGCGCGTCACCGACGGCGGCCAGCTGCGTTCCTGAAGCAGGAACAAAGCCTGCCGCCGGGCGGTTGCCTGGCCCATGCAACTCGACTTCTGGATCGATCCCGCCTGCCCGTGGTGTTGGCTCACCTCCCGTTGGGTGGGGGACATCGCCCCCCACCGTGACATCCAGGTGAACTGGCGGCCCATCAGCCTGAAGATGAAGAACGACGTCCAGCCCGACTCGGGCTTCTACGACGCGGTGGTCTACACCCACGGCCTCCTGCGCGTGCTCGAGTCGGTGCGTGCCGCCGAGGGCAACGAGCCGCTCGGCCGTCTCTACACGGTGTACGGCGAGCACATCCACCATCAGCAGGACCGCTCGGTGTCGGCCGCCGACCTCTTGGTCGAGGCCGGGCTCGACCCGAGGCACGCCGCCGCCCATGACGACGAGTCGTGGGATGCCGTCATCAAGGCATCGATGCACGAGGGCCTCGCCCTCACCGGCAACGACGTCGGCACACCGATCCTCGGTTTCGCCGACGAGCTGGGCAAGCGGGTGGGCTTCTTCGGTCCCGTCATCAGCCGGCGGCTGCCCCTCGACGCCGGTCTGCGCCTGTGGGACGGCCTCATGCTCGCGGCCTCGGTCGAGGGTTTCTGGGAGCTGAAGCGCACCCGTACCCAGGGGCCGGACTTCACCCCCGCAGGGTAGGTATCGCCGCCTGCTGAATCGTCAAACTTCTCCCAAGATGCAGGTCCGCAGTGACCGTGACCGGCACGGTCGATCGCAGTGACGGAGAGTAGGCAGACGACCACGCGCACGCGGGCGGCATGGGTGGTGCTCGCCGCGCTCCTGTGCGGTTGCGCGGCCGAGGTGCAGGCCTCGCCGGGCACGGCACCGTCCACCGACGTCGACGTCCATCGTGCGATCGTCCAGTGGAACGACGGGCTCGACCACCTCGTCGTCACGTTCGCCGCCGAGACCCCGTCACCCGCCGCAGCAGAGCCGGTCGCCGCGGCACCTGCTGAGGCGCCGGTGTCCCCGGCGCCGGTGCCGTCCGTGCCGGTGGCACCGTCATCGGTGTCGGTCACGCCCGACGATGACTCGGTGCTGGTCGTCGGCCCCGACGGGGAGATCAGGCGGCAGGTTCGCGATGGGTCGCTCCGTCTGGTGGTCAGCCTGACCGAAGCCGAGCGTGACGCCGTCGCAGCAGCCGCCGATGCCGCCCTCGCCGTCGTGGTCGAGGACCCGGACGGCGCCGTCGGCCCGCCCGGTCGGCACTATCTGATGACGCCCGGCCGCCTCGAGTTCCTCGGTGACGGCTCGACGACCGGGACCACTGCCGCGCCGACCACTGCTGCGCCGACGACTGCCGCGCCGACGACGACACCGCCCCTACCCGCAACGACAGGCCCGGACGCCCACCGCGAAGCGCTCCTGGCCGTGCCGGGGGTGGTCAGCGCCGAACGGCTCACCTCCGACACGTATGCGG
>Ga0247831_1004514_pt1 | contig 18466 bp, 13 predicted proteins | sample LaCruzMarch2015__9_FD_192406 | JGI IMG/M metagenome (GOLD analysis project Ga0247831, IMG submission 192406) | Freshwater microbial communities from meromictic Lake La Cruz, Castile-La Mancha, Spain - LaCruzMarch2015_1m | ecosystem: Environmental > Aquatic > Freshwater > Lake | place: Spain... | reverse complement strand
CCGAAGGTGTCGAGAGCGTCATCGTAGCCGATCAAGCTCTTCAGGAACACCACTGCGAAGTACGGAATGATCGCAGCGAGCACGCCGATGATCATGGCAGCCTGAGCATCGACGAAGCCAGCCGCAGGAGTGATAACGACGAGACCGGCAACAGCACCGGAGCAGAAGCCCAGGATAGAAGGCTTGCCTTTGTGAATCTTTTCAACCAGCGCCCAGACGAAGCAGGCAGTTGCGGCAGCGAGCGTGGTGGTCATGAACGCATTGGAGGCAAGACCATCAGCAGCCAGTGCGGAACCAGCGTTGAAACCATACCAGCCAACCCAGAGCATACCCGTGCCGACGGCGCAAAGCACCATGCTGTGAGGGGCCATCTTGTCCTTGCCATAGCCTTTGCGCCTGCCAAGCAGGATGCAAAGCACGAGAGCGGACCAGCCGGAGGACATGTGAACCACGGTGCCGCCAGCGAAGTCGATGGCAGGAAACCCTGAGGCGCTGTTCCAGACACCGTTCATGAGACCGTCGAAGCCCCAAACCATGTGAGCGAGGGGGAAGTAAACGATGAACATCCACAAAGCGACGAACAGGATGACCGCCGAGAATTTCATGCGCTCAGCGATGGCACCGACGATCAGCGCGGGTGTAATGATGGCGAACATGAGCTGATACATGGCGAAGACATTCTGGCTTGGCCAGCCTGCGTAATTGGTGTTTGGAGCCGAGGTCACACCTTCAAGGAAGAAGTATTTGAAGCTACCCAGGTAAGCAGCCCAAGAAGGAGCGCCTTCTGCGGGGTGCTCACCAAAGACGAACGAGTAACCGCAGCAGAACCACAGGATCGTCACCAAGCCAGCAATGCCGAAGCACTGGGCGATCACGCTGAGGACGTTCTTGGACCGTACAAGGCCGCCGTAGAAGAGGGCGAGACCTGGCAGTGTCATAAAGAGCACGAGAGCCGCACAGATCATGAGGAAACCGTTGTGACCCGGACCAGCGATGTTCGCTAGCTTGCCATCTGCGGCAGGAGCCATATTATTGAAATACTGTTCCACATCTGCGATCCGCTTTTCTAAATCGGCAGCGCTCGGTGCGGCCGACTCGGCAGCAGCTGCCGGGGCGGGCGCGGGAGCAGCAGCAGCGGCGGGTGCAGCTTCAGGGGCGGCAGGTGCCTGAGCCAGCAGCGTGCCCGCGCTGGTCAGTCCTAACATCAGACCTGCTGCCAGGATGGCGGCGAGGCTTCGGGGACGATTCAGAAGTTTCGTTAGCATTGGATGTGATCGGGTTGAGGTTGGATTCGATGAGCCGCTGTTACGGTCACCCGCAATCCAGCAGGGGGCGTGCCAAGTTTGGTTGCCCGGCGCAACACGAACACCGCAGATGGTTCTCAGATGTCGGCAGGATGAGCCTGCAAGCTCGTTTGGGTAGCGCGAAAATAATTCGTTCGGGTTTTGTTCTCGATTATCCAAGATGTGGTTGTGCTTGCCGTCATGAACAAGTCGTCACTCTTCAAAACTGATGCCGAAGAGGCTAGGTTTTAGACTTGTGCCACCAGCCCATTTTCGATAGTATCAAGCTCAAAAGTTACGCCACCGTTCACCATGGAAAACCAGCCACCTCCGACTACCACGCCCGCTCCTGACGCCGTGCCGCCTCAGCATTTTGGCAACACGCAGCCGCTGCCTGGGTATGTGCCCGGATACGTGGCACCACCGCCTGGATATCCGCAGCAGCAGCCTGTAGCGTATCCATATCCGCCGCAGCAGGCGGGGTATCCGCCGGGTTACATGCCACCTCCGGGGTATCCGATGCCGCAGGGCTATCCGCAGCCTTACCCGGGGCAACCGTATCCTGGCCAGCCGATGATGCCGCCTGGTTACCCGCAGCAACCTTATCCTGGGCAACCCATGATGCCCCCCGGCTACGCGATGCCTCCGCATCCAGGCATGGCCACGGGTCCTCTTCCTGCCCCTGTGGCGGTGCCGCCAGCGCCGACCCTAGCCCCAGCTCCGGTAGTCGCGCAGCCAGCGGCAGCCCCTGCTCCCCTACCTGCCCCAGCGCCGACGGTGGCAGCGGTGCCTGCGCCTGCCCCGGTGGTAGCGGCAGCGGCCCCTGCCGTGGTCAATGGCATGGTCGAAGAGTTTCATCCCGCCCCTGTGCATGATTTTGGTCCGCCGCCGAGACGCAATGCGTTTGTGGAGCTGTGGAGGAAGGCTGGTGGTGGCTCGCTCTCATTGAGTTTGGCGATCCATGCGGGTGTGCTGCTAGTGGCAGGTTTGGTGGTATTCACCAGTACGCAGACGATCAAGAACGTGGACTTCCTGCCTGGTGGTGGCACGGCGCAGGGAGCGCAGGCGTCGCAGGACTTGCAGCACAAGGTGCAGCAGAAGCGGCGCAGCACGATTGCGAAGACGACGCCGATGAAGAAGGTGGTGAGCAATAACAGCAGCTCGAGCATTCAGCTGCCAGACGCGCCGCCTGACATCCTGGACGTGCCAGACGTGAGCAGTATGCTCGGTGGTGGCAGTCTGGGCGGTGGAGGTTTCGGCAAGGGCGGTGGCGGCGGTGGGTTTGGCACTGGGCAGGGGCTGGGTGCCGCGGGCGGGTTTGTGAGCTTGCCGCCGACGATGCGCGCGCGGTGCTCGACGACAGAGCGTCTTGAGAAACTGCGTCAGAATGGAGGCAGCAGCGAGTGCGAGGCAGCCGTGTCGCGAGCGCTGGAATGGCTGAAGACCAAGCAGAACGCTGATGGCTCCTGGGGCACTCAGCACAAATCAGCGATGACGGGCTTTGCATTGCTCTGCTACCTGGGCCGGTGCGAGACGCCGGAGTCGCCGTTTTACGGGGACAATGTGATGAAGGGCATCATGTATCTGATCGAGCTGGGCAAGAAGAACGAGCACGGCATGATTGCTGAAAACATCTTGGAGAATGGCGCAACCTATGAGCACGGAATCGCGACCTATGCGCTGGGCGAGATGTATACGCTCGCTCGCTTGGGTTCGAAGTCGCTGCCTGGAATGAAGGATGCCTTTGAAAAAGGCGTGGCTCTGATCATCAAGAGCCAGACCAAGCGTGGCTCTTGGGCCTATGGGAGCAAAGAGGGCACCGCATACAATGCCGCAGGTGGGGAAGATTTGTCCGTTGCTGGCTGGCAGTATCAGGCCCTGAAAGCTGCAAAGCACACCGGGCTGAAAATTCCGAAGCTGCATGATGCTATTTCCAACACGGTGGCATATTTGGAGAGCAAGCAGACGAAAGATGGTGGGATCGGTGGGGCCAATCGTGATGCCGGCTACAACCAGTGGAGCCTCACTGGCGTGGGCGTGCTGGGGATGCAAACTTTGGGCAAAGGCAAGACCAAAGTCATTGATGGGGGTATCAAGTTCATGCGAGAATTCATCACTGCGGAGCCACTCAATTGGAACAGTAACTGCAATCTTTACTCGTGGTATTATTACACTCAGGCGTTCTTCCAAAAGGGCGGCGAAGATTGGAAGTTTTACAATGAGCAATTGCTACCTCAGGTTTTGAACAATCAAGCACCGGATGGCAGTTGGAAACCTGAGCGTTCCAATGGTGGCAATGGCGTGGGCAATCAGGAAGGCGGGGTCTACAAGACCGCACTTTGCACGCTGCAGCTTGAGGTCTATTATCGCTATCTGAAGGTCGCTGATCGGGATGACGAGTCCTACTTTGACAAGTAATTGGATACAAATTCCCAGCTCATTCCGCGCAGGCTAGAGGTGGTCATTATCTCCCCCAAGCTCCATTCGGTGGGCTGTGGCGGCGTTTTATGGCGTTCCGTGCCTCGCTGATACAGACGTGCTCACACACAGAAAAACAGAAAATGCAGTTGCGAGATGCCTAGCTTATGGCATCCCTGTTGACTCCCCTGCTGCCGCCTATGGCCGGCATCTCCTTTTACATCGAAAACCATGAGAGTTCGTCCATCCGTTAAGCCTTTGTGTGAAGCCTGCCGTGTCATCCGCCGAAAAGGCGTTGTGCGCGTCGTTTGCAAAAATCCACGTCACAAGCAGCGCCAAGGTTAATCCAATCACTTTAATTCGCACAAGCACCTCGTCATGGCCCGTATCCTCGGAATCGATATCCCCAACGAAAAGAAGATCGAATTTTCGCTGCCTTATGTTTATGGCATCGGTCTTCCCTTGAGTCGTAAAATCCTCGCAGCTACGGGCATCGACCCGAACATTCGTGCCGGTCAGCTCAGCGATGAGCAGTTGGCTCAGCTCGTTCAGACGATCCAGGGCATGAAGCTCATCACCGAAGGTGATCTTCGTCGTGAGCAGCAGGCGCACCTCAAGCGTTTGACTTCCATCAACTGCCGCCGTGGTCAGCGCCATCGCCGTGGTTTGCCTGTGCGTGGACAGCGCACCAAGACCAACGCACGCACTCGCAAGGGTGGTCGCAAGACGGTTGGTATCCAACGCAATCCGAACGCCAAGGCTGGTAAAGTCTAATCCGCGTAGCACCTTTTCTCTGAACTGATATGGCATCGCCTGAAACCAACGAAACACCTGTAGCGCCCCTCGTCGCTGCTCCTGCTCCTGAGCAGGCTCCTACCGCCGCTCCCGTGGCAGCGCCTGAGGCTGCGAAGCCGCAGACGATCAACGACGTTTTCCTCAGCCTCGATGGCGGTGCTGCAGAAGCGCCCAAGGTCGTCCGCGCTAAGGGTTCCAAGAACGTTTCCAGTGGCATCGTTCACGTCACCGCTACATTTAACAACACGCTCGTCACGATCACCGACCGCAATGGCAACGTCATTGGTTGGTCTACGTCGGGCAAGATGGGCTTCCGTGGTTCACGCAAAGGCACCGCCTACGCAGCACAAGTCGTTTCGCAAGATGCTTGCCGTCAAGCGATGGGCCATGGTCTTCGTGAGGTTGAAGTCCGTCTCCGTGGCCCAGGCTCCGGTCGAGAATCCGCTGTCCGTGCCGTTCAGGCGATGGGTGTGGAAGTCACCGGCATCAAGGATGTGACGCCAATGCCGCACAACGGCTGCCGTCCACCAAAAGCACGTCGCGTGTAACCCCACTTTCTATTTACTCTCTGTATGGCTCGTTACACCGGTCCCCGTGAAAAAATCGCCCGTCGTTTTGGCGTGGCTCTCTTCGGCCCTTCCAAGGCGCTCGAACTTCGTAATTTCCCACCAGGTCAGCATGGCGCTCGCAACACTCGCCGCAAGACCTCCGAATACGGCACGGCACTGCTTGAAAAGCAAAAGCTACGTTACCAGTATGGCTTGCTCGAAAAGCAGTTCCGCAAGTTCTTCGAAGAAGCTCAGCGCCGTAAAGGCGTGACAGGTGAGAATCTTCTCCAAATGCTGGAGCTTCGCCTCGACAACGTTGTTTATCGCCTCGGTTTCTCGAACACACGTTTTGCTTCTCGTCAGTTGGTCAGTCATGGCCACATTTCGGTGAACGGCATCCGCGTCAACATTTCGAGCTATCAGTGCAAGCCAGGTGACACCATCACCGTGCGCAACTCTCCACGTTCCCAGCAGCTCGTCGGTCGTTTCCTCGAAAACACCCAGGGTAACCCGGTGCCAGAGTGGATGACGGTTGACCGCGACACCCAGAAGGGCAGTGTGAACCGCGTGCCTGTGATGGAGGAGATCAACCCGATCGCCAACGTGCAGCTCGTTGTTGAGCTTTACTCGCGCTAATCGCTGTCCCTGCAGTCTTATCTTCCGAAAGGCCCTGGTTTATTCCAGGGCCTTTTTGTTTGATGGTGAAAGTGATGTCAGCTGTGCATCCTGTGGAATGATTTCTTGGCTGCGAGCGTTAAGAGCCGCCTCCACCATGAAACGTTTCGCGTGCTTTCTTGCCTGCTTTGTTCCTCTGATTTGCTTTGCCGAGCTGGCAGGCAAGCGTCCCAACATCCTTTTCATCCTCACGGATGACCAAGGTTACGGGGACCTGAGTGTGCATGGTAACCCAGTCCTGAAAACGCCAAACATAGACAAGCTACATGGCGAAAGCTTGCGGTTCACGAATTGGCATAATAGCCCAACATGCGCCCCCACACGTTCGGCTTTGATGACGGGGAGGCATGAGTTTCGCAACGGCATTACGCACACGATCCTGGAGCGCGAGCGGCTGACGCTAAATGCGACAACCGTGGCGCAAGCGCTCAAGGGCGCCGGTTATCGCACCGGTATCTTCGGCAAATGGCATCTCGGTGACGAGGCAGAGCATCGCCCAGATCAGCGTGGCTTCGATGAGGTCTTCATCCACGGTGGTGGAGGTATCGGGCAGTCTTATCCAGGCAGTTGTGGCGACGCGCCGGAAAACAAGTATTTCAATCCTGCGATCCTGCACAACAACCGATTTGAGAAGACGAAGGGTTACTGCACGGATGTGTTTTTCTCCCAGGCCACCAAGTGGATTGAAGCACAGAAAAAAGGTGATCCGTTCCTCTGTTGGATTGCCACGAATGCCCCACACGGGCCCTACATCGCGAGGCCCGAAGACCGTGCGCTGTATGAAGGCAAGGGGCTGGGGGCCGATGCTGAGAATTTTTTCGGGATGCTGCACAACATTGATCAGAATGTCGGCACTTTGATGGCGAAACTTCAGACCTTGGGTATCGCTAATGAAACGTTGGTGATCTACATGAATGACAATGGCGGCACAGCGGGCGTGAAGACCTTCAATGCCAACATGCATGGTGCAAAGGGTTCGCCTTGGATCGGTGGTGTGCGAGGCATTTCGTTCTGGCGTTGGCCAGGCACGTTGGCACCAGGTGACTGCCAAGCGCTAACGGCACACATCGACTTTTTCAAAACGGCGTCAGCGTTGGCGGGGGCGAAGCTTTCCACAGAACTCGAAGAGCAAGCGGCGGAGGGGCGTAGCCTGCTGCCACTGCTAGAGAACCCCAAGGCCATGTGGGAGGATCGGTTTCTCTTTGCCCATGTGGGTCGCTGGCCCAAGGGCACGAACCCCGACATGGCCAAGCTGAAGAATTGCTCCGTGCGCAACACACGCTTCACCTTGGTCAGCGAAGCGGGCAGGGGACCCAGGGCGAAGAGCGGGCCTCAGTGGCAACTCTTTGATGTCGTCGCTGATCCTGCGCAGGAGAAAGACATCGCGGCTGAGAAGCCAGAGATCGTGAAGCAGCTCAGCGCCGTTTATGATCAGTGGTGGGATTCTCTGCGCGGTCAGTATGATGTGAACGAGCGCGCGATGGGTCCCAAGCTGAATCCCTTCGCGGAGATTTACTGGAAGCAGTTCGGTGGAGGGCCCACCGATGCGGACTACGAGCGCATGGACCCGGCCAAGGCCTTGAGCTTTGAAGGTGCTCGCGTGGGCAAGGCGAAGAAGTGAGGCCGCCTCATTTCAGCGACTTGATATAAAACACCAAGCTGTCGATCTGCGAGTCGTTCAAGATGCCAGCGTAGATCGGCATTCCGGTATCGAATTTCTCGAATCCCTTCACCACCTTGGCGCTCGGATTGGTGATCGACTCTCGCAGATAGGTGTCGTCGGCCTTGAACGTGCCCTTGGCCCCTTTGGCGATCTCGCGGTCACTGCCGTAGAGCCCTCGCCAGCTCGGGCCAACCTTGCCGACTGTGGTGCCATCGGTGCTATGGCAAGCCATGCAGCCAAACATTTGATACAAGCGTGCGCCTTCTTCGGCTGTCGCTTTGACCGTTGCTACAGCAGCAGCCTTGCGCGGAGTCAGGTCGACTTGAATGTCTTCAAAGCCTTCTTTGGCGGCATCAAACTTGGCCAGTTCCCAGGGCGTGAAATAAGCCGTATTCTCGGCCTTCAAACCATCGGCACTCTTTAGGCCCCAGCCAACGCGCATTTGATTCACCGTCTGCATGTTGGGAAAGCCGACCAGCACACTTTGGCCATCTTTGCTGAGGTAGGCGCTGCTTGCGGTCATCCATTCCTGCCCGGTGCTGCCATCTAGCTTCAAATGCGGCGAGCCATACTCAGGCGTGCGCTTGTAGTTCCAGCGTTCGGCATTGTAGCTGGCGGGATCGGTGGCCAGCTTTGCATCCAGCTTTGCGTTGAAGCGCAGTAGCAGGCCTTTGTCCGTGGGCGTGACTTCTTGCAGCAGCACACGTGGCTTGTCGGTGTAGCGCACGCGAGCGAGGCCGCTGATGCGCTTCACCGTGGTGCCCCAGACTTGGAAGCCGATGACATAGAGTTGGCCATCGGCGGGATTGATCTTCGCATTCAGTGTGGGGAAGTCGAAGTCGCGTGAGAAGCTGACCACCGCCGCCTGTGGCTTCTGGAAGCGCGGGTTCATCAACACGCGGAAGAGTTCCGGACGGTTGTAGCCAATGTGAATCAGCTCATCGTTGAGCGGGCCCATCTTAGCTCCGATCAACCATGTTTGGGTTACACCGCTGGGGTTCACTGGATGAGGCACCCACGTTAGCGGATCGGCGATGGCTTCCGGATACTGCTCCTTCGGCGCGATGGTCGGCAGATGACCATAGAACTGGTGATCCTTGATGATGTGCAGTGGTGTGGACGGCACGTAGTGCCCCTGCTGATCGCTGGCGGTGACTAGGCCGGTCTGGGGATGCACGCCGATGAAGGGTTGCCGCAGGCCATAGCCGATGACGTCGAACTTCTTCCCATCTGGTGCGACCTTGATCACGGTGCCGTTGTGCTTGCCAAACGTGGTGCCTTCCTGCCCACCCTTGGAAATGAAAAGCGAGCCATCTGGGCCAAGCTTCATGCTGTTCGGGAACTCTCGTGTCTCCGCCGTCTGTGCGAAGAGGTTGCAGAACATCTCATGCCCATCCGCCTCGCCATCATCGTTCGTGTCGATCAGCTTCCAGATGCCATTGCGGTCAAACACATAGAGCTCGGAAGTCGAAAGTGGGAGGTTGGAAGTCATTACTTCCGACTTCCCACTTCCCACTTTCGGCTTGGCCACAATACTCATCGGCTCATGCAGCCCGCTGGTGAAGCGCTTCCAGGTGACCTTCTCCAAGTCGCCCTTCAGGCCCGAGATCAGCCACACATCGCCATCAAACGAGACCGCTGCGGCATCGCCCTGGTCATTGAGGAAAGCGATGTCCGCCAGCCGCACATTTCGCTTCCAAGGATTGTCCGTCGGCAGGGCGATGTCGTCGATGACGTAAGCATCGGGGGAGTTGCTGAGGGTGGACTTGGTGGTGAGCAGTGGCGGCCAGTGTTTAGGCACCTGCACAAGCGCTGGCGGTTCAACATCCATCGCCACGGTGTCAGATACTGCTGACCCTTTGCGACCTAGGACGATATTCATAGTGCGCACTTCTTTCACTTTGCGGGGCTTGAGAGTGCGGACAGGGATTGGCTTCGCCTTATTCGTTTTGCTATCAAGCTCTATGCCCAGAGCGATAGTTAGGGGCTGAGTCATCGGACCGATTCGGAAGTGTCGAATGACGCTCTTCGAATCATCTTGGAAATGGCTCGTGATGGTTTCGCTGATCTTGATGCCTGCGACTTGGTAGTCCAGCTGCACCCCATTTGCGTTTGGAGTCACACCAATGAACCCGGTGTTTTTTTGCCCTACCGGCCCTCGCCCCACCTCCTCCTTGCTAACACTCGGCTCACGCGGATCAGTGAAGCTTGGCTTCTCGCCCACCTGCCAGCCCGGATAAACTCCATTCGCCAGCCACACCTTGCCGACGGGCTTGGGCAGGTAGTCTTGGCCGTCCTTGGTCTTCTGCCCGGCGACGTGATACGACCCCGGTGCCAGGGCATCAGGCGTGACGGGGGGCTTGTCGGGCTCGCCTTCCCAGATGCAGGCGATGCGCAGCAGATCGATGTCGAAGCAGGCCCAGAGGTTGTGGCCGAGATTCAAGATCAGGCCACGTGGTGTCAGGTTGTCTTTGGGGAAGCCTTCGCCAACATCGCGCGCGTCCATCACGCTGCTGAAGAACGGGAAGTCTTGCTCCACGAACTCACCCCAAGGCGATGGCACCGCAGGCACCTCAGATTCCTTTTCCTTCTTCGGTTGGGTCGAAGGTTTCTTGTCAGCTGCGAGCAAGGGCAGCGACAGAACGAGGGTGAGCAGGGCAACGGGGCGAATCATAGCGGGCGAGAGTGAAACACATAAACGCACCCTGCCGCCAGGATTCTTCGGTGGCTTTGCTAGTCGCTTGCGAAGTAGTCCGCATGGGGACCGTGCGGTTAGGACACCGCACCGGGACGGTGCAGACCACATCGCCTCGCGGTGTGCGACACTGCCATTACTTCAGCACGTGGGCTTCTGGCTTCACGCCTTTGATGAAGCCGTCGAAGCCGTAGAAGGTGGGAACGTAGTCGCCGACGATCTCGGCACTGGCCTTCTCGGGCACTTCCAGTCCGGCAAAGGTGTAGCAAGCATTCACCACCAAGCGGCGGAGACCTTCGTTTTTCAGATCGGTAGCGGAGCCCATGGTGGAGCAGAGGATCTTGTTGGCGCTGCCCGCTTCGTTCTTGAATTCACGGGTCCAAATCACAGGCTGCATGGGGTCGTTGATCTTGCCCAGAACCTTGCCGGACTTGTCCTTCTTCTCGTAGTCGGCAGGGGCGCTGTCGGGTGTCATGCCGGTCAGCACTTGGCCACGCACCAGGATTTTGGCATCGGGAGGCGGGGCGGCTTCATAAACGTCTGTGTCTCCGAACAGATCACTCACGCCACGCAGAATCGGATCGCTGGCAGCGGCCTCTTGAATGATGCCCTTGGTCGCTTCCTTTTTGTGCACGCCCCAGTGGCTGACCCAGGTCTCGCCCAGCACGGCCTTGCCGAAGCCGCCCTTCCACCCGGTTGCCTCGCTGGCGGTCCAACTGTATTTGTCATAGGCGCTGGCTTTGTCGGTGATGTTGAAGGCGTGAGTGCTGGTGCGCAATGCGATGATCGGTTTGCCAGACTTCAGGTAGTCGTCGAAGTGCTTCATCTGCGCATCGGGCCAGTGGCGGAAACGCAGGAGCAGAATACAAAGGTCCGCGCTGTCGAGTGCTTCGATGCCGGTCACGCTGGCGCCGTTGTTCGGGTTGATCGTGCCATTGGCATCCACGCTGAAGAGCACACTGCACTTGAAGCCATGGCGCTGGCTAAGCAGCTTTCCAAGCATGGGCAGGGCCTCCTCGCTGCGGTATTCTTCGTCGCCGCTGATCAAGACGATGTGCTTGCCTTTGCCAGGGCCATCCGCGCCCTCGTAGACGACCTGGGCGGTGGCGGTGAGGGGCAGGATGATCAGAGAAAGCAGTGCTAGGATTCGTTTCATGGTGGGAAGTGAAAGGTGATGTCGAGTTGGGGCCAACGGCCGTATTGCTCGTTGGCTTGGATGGCGGAAAGCACTTACGGCTGAAGTTTCGCAGTTCATGCTAGTGGGCGGAAATCTTCTCGTCCATCTTCTTGATAGCCAATTCGACTTCTCAACGTCTCACGTCTTTGCCATGAAATCCCTCGTCTTGCTCCTCACCTGCCTCGTTGCAACGGCATCCGCCATCACTCCCGATGGTAAGCACAAGCTCGTGCTCATCGCGGGCAAGCCCTCGCATCCTCCTGGCATGCATGAGTTTCGGGCGGGCACGATCTTGCTGGAGAGCTGCTTGAAGGCAGTCCCGAACCTCGTCGTGGATCGTCACGACACGGGCTGGGTCAAAGACGAAGCGACCTTCGCTGATGCCGACGCTGTGGTCATCTATGCGGATGGCGGCAAAGGGCATCCCGCCGTCCAGGCCAATCACTTGGAGACGCTGCGGGCCATGATTGCCAAGGGCGTAGGCTTTGGAGCGATGCACTACGGCGTCGAGGTCGTGCCGGACCAAGCCGGCAAAGAATTCCAGGAATGGCTCGGTGGTCACTACGAGAACAGCTTCTCCTGCAACCCGCTGTGGGATGCCAAGTATGATAGCTTTGCTGCGCATCCAGTGACCAGTGGCGTGCAGCCCTTCATGACCAATGACGAGTGGTATTTCCAAATGCGCTTTCGCCCCGCTTTTGGCGATGGCACGAAGCCAGCGAAGGACGGCGCAGCTAGCTTCACCCCGATCCTGGTGAGCACGCCCTCCGATGCCACACGCGATGGCCCGTATGTTTATCCCAAGGGGCCGTATGCCCATATCCAAGCCGAGAAAGGCCAGCTAGAAACCATGATGTGGACCTTGGAGCGTGCTGATGGCGGTCGCGGCTTTGGCTTCACGGGCGGCCACTTCCACAAGAACTGGGGCAATGACAATGTGCGCAAGGCCGTGCTTAACGCCTTGGTGTGGGTGACCAAACTGGAAGTCCCTGCGGATGGTGTGGCCAGCATGGTGACTGAAGAAGAACTGGCGCAGAACCTGGACCCCAAACCCGCGCCCAAGCCCAAGACAGCGGCCTTGCAGGCTATGCCATGTTCGCTTGCTTCGAGCGGTTTGATGCAGCGCTGGATGAAGTGATGTTGTGCATAGCTGACAAATCGTAATTTCTTCTTGCGGGCACGGTGAAACGCGGCACAATCACGGCCCGCAAGAAACGACCCATTCGTCTAGCGGTTAGGACACATCCCTTTCACGGATGCGACACGAGTTCGATTCTCGTATGGGTCGCCAATTCAAATTAAAGGTTAAAGTTGAGGGTTCGAGCAGTGGCTCGTTGAGTTTCTTGCAGCAGCGGGTTCCTGATGCGCTTGATCAAATCAAAGCTTGGCAAATTGCCGCCTGAGAGCTGTGATTCGCGCATGATTTTGCGGACTCTTTATGTTTCGGCTTTCCTCGTCTCATCGGTCGCTGTGGGCGCAGAGGAACTGCCCAACATCGTGCTCGTCATGGCGGATGACCAAGGATGGGGCGACATGGCATACAATGGCCATCCGCACCTGAAGACGCCGAACTTCGATGCCTTCGCCAAGGAGGGCATTCGCTTCGACCACTTCCATGCAGCGGCTCCGGTGTGCTCGCCTACGCGTGGCAGTGTGATGACGGGCCGCACGCCGAATCGCTATGGCACCTTCCAGCCAGGGGCCACGATTCGCCCCCAGGAGATCACCATTGCGGAGGCGCTGAAGACCAAAGGCTACCGCACCGGGCACTTCGGCAAATGGCATCTGGGCTCGGTGCATAGGGAAAGCCCAGTGTCGCCCGGTGCGAGTGGTTTTGATGAGTGGCTGTCGTCGCCCAATTTCTTCGATGTCGATCCAATCCTCAGCGATCAAGGCAAGGCCGTGCCGTTCAATGGCGATAGCTCCGATGTCACGGTGGACGTGGCCTTGAAGTTCATTCGCGCTCAAGTGGAAGCCAAGCAGCGCTTTCTGGCCGTGGTTTGGTTTGGCTCACCCCATGATCCGCATGAACCCCTGGAAGCCGACAAGGCGATCTACAATGGCTTGCCTGCGGCAGAGGCGAACTTCTATGGCGAGATCACCGCAATGGATCGTGCCTTTGGCCGCCTGCGCAGCGAGATCAAACAACTCGGCATCCGCGAGAAAACGCTGCTCTGGTATAACAGCGACAACGGTGCTCTGCCCAAGGTCGGCAGCAGTGGTGGTCGCCGTGGCAACAAGGCCCAGATTTATGAAGGCGGACTGCTGGTGCCCTGCCTGGTGGAGTGGCCGACACGCTTTGATGGTGAACGTGTGATCAAGGCGCCAGCCGTCACCTCGGACATCTATCCCACCGTGCTCGATATTGTCGATGCCACGATGGAGAACCAGCCTGTGCTCGACGGGACAAGTTTGTTGCCTCTTCTGGATGGCAAGGAGACAAAACGCACCCAGCCCATCGGCTTCTGGAACTGGCCGAAGAAAGGCGGGATGAAGACTCCGGCGAAGCAGTGGATGGAAGAGCTTCTCGCTGATCAAACGGCAGGTCGCGAATCAAATGATCCTCTGCGCGTTCGCCCCGATGCGGCCGAGATCAAAGAGCAGGTAGCGACCAACAGCTTCCCCGGCCATGCCGCGTGGCTGGATGGTCACTGGAAGCTGCACCGCATCCAGGATCTGAAGACTGGCGATGTGAAGTGGGAACTCTATGACCTCGCCGCTGATCCCGATGAAAGCCGCGAGCTATATGCCGAGCAGCCCGAGCGTGTGCCGCAAATGCAGCATCAGTTGGAAGACTGGCTGGAAAGCGTGACGCGCAGCTTGAATGGCGAGGATTACAAGTGAGCCAGGGAGCGACGGCTTCTTGCCGTCGCTCCTTGCTCAATACAGTCTGCCGTGCGCGTGTGGCTTGCCTTGGAAGCCATCGACATAGCCTGCTGAAGATTCCGCCGCCGCCTTCTTCGCCCAGGCATCCACGCGGCCTCGGCGAAAGTCGCGATCATACTCACGCACCTTGTCACTGATCGGCTCCTCAGGATGTTGCGTGAAGCCATCGTCATAACCGCCTTGAAACAAAGCCTCGCGCTGAGGCACTTCTTCGAAGCCGGTGAGCTTGCTTCGGTAGCGCTGCCAGTCATACGGCAGCGGTGTGAGGCTGTCACGCTGACCGCAGGTCCACGCGATGTCGTAGAGGACAAAGGCACGTTCAGGGTTCGGTGCAGGCTTGCAGGCGGGAATCACCAGCAGCAGACACAGCAGCCATTTCATCGCGACAGCGCCTCCCGCAGTTGCAGCGCTTCGGGGTGATTCGGTTGCAGGTTCAGCACACGAAACACTTCACTGCGGGCTTCGTCACGTCGGCCTGCATTGGCCAGGATGGTCGCACGCACATACGGCAGCGCAGGGTCGGTGGGATTGGCGGTTGAGCCTTGTGCCAGCGTGTCCAGAGCCTCCTGCACCTTGCCTAGCTGATTGAGACCCAAGCCCAAATTATACCAGGCACGTGACAGGCGCGGCTCCAGCTTCACGGCTTCACGCAACGCTGTGATGGCTTGGTTCATGTCGCCGAGTTCATTCCAGGCGAGGCCGAGTTCATAGCGATACTGCGCTTCTTTGGGAGCCAGCCGGATGGCTTCGTTCAGTTCGGCAATGCCGCGTTTCACATCGCCTGCAATGCTGTGCATCATCGCTAGATCGCGACGGAAAGGCGGTGAGCCAGCGTCCCACTCGACAGCGCGCTGCATGTGCTCAATCGCCTTGGGCACGTTGTTGCGGGCGTAGTGGAACTGGCCCAGCTGCATCTGGCCACTGGGCTGGTCGGCATTCAGATAGAGCATGTGCTCCAGTTCCTTGCCAGCGGTGGAGGTGAGATCAACATCACTGCGCAAGGCCCAGGCTGCCGCCACTCGCACATTGCGCACCGGATCGCTCAGCATGGGCTCAAGGGCGCTGCGAATACCGCTGACATTCATCTCGATCAAGGACCCTAGCGACTGCACGGCACTGCCGCGAACGAGCGGATGCTCATGCTTGAGCTGGCCGATCAAAGCCTCGCGCACGGCGTCGCTGCCGGTCCAGCGATCCAGCAGCAGGCTGGCGCTGGCCTTCCAATACGGCGTGTCGTCGCTGGCGAGCACGGCTAACAAGCCATCCCGTGCCTCATCATCGCCACGGCGCGCCTTGGCCATCACGGTGGCACGCTGGCGTGTGCGGCGGTTCATCTTGTCGCCATACCATTTCTCCACGGCAGCGAGCGACCAATCGGTGTCCTTGTCGGTGTGGCACTTGTTGCAAGCATTGGGGATGCCGAACTGCTGGGTCAGCAGCGGGTCGGGAATGGTGAAGCCGTGGTCATGGCGCGGGTGCCGCTGCATGTAGGTGGTCTGCGGCATGTGGCAGTTGATGCATTGGTTGCCCGTGCTGTCGATGCCATGGAACGAATGCGCCGTGGGCATGATGGTAGGCACATTCGGGTAGCCGCCTGCGGTGTGGCATCTCATGCACAGATCGTTGCCGGGCAGGATGCGTTTGCCGCTGTGCGGGTCGTGGCAGTCCACGCAGCGAACGCCAGCGTGGTGCATGCGGCTGCTGAGGAAGGACGAGAACTCATAGTCCTCGTCGCGCATCTGGCCATCGGGATAGAAGATGTCGGTGTGATCGACAATGGCCAGCGAGTGATGGTCGAAGAAGGCGTCGCCCGGCTTGAAATCGCCCGTCAGCTCGGTGCGGCGCGCATGGCACATGGCGCAGCTGTCGAGCATCTGATCGCGTGACAGGGGCTTCTTGGGGCAGGTCTCTGGTTTGCCTGCCAGATAAGCATCCGCGTGCGGCTTCATGGGGCCGTGGCAGGACTCGCAGCTCACGGATTTCACCGCCATCGTGGTTTTGAAGGTGTCCGTGGTATGGTCGTAGTTCTTGCGCACGCGGGTGTTGTGGCAGCCGGCGCACATCGTATTCCACACCATGCCGCGACCGGTCCAGTGGCCCCATTCGCCCGGCTTGCGATCCTCATCGCCATACACGTTGAACCACTCCTTCTTGTTCGGGTCCCAGCAGGCTTCTAGTGTGTGCACGGCTCCGCGTTCGCCATTGATCAGGAATTGCCGCAGCGGGTTGTGCCCGATGACGCGGTCCACGGCGAAGGGCTTCACTTCATTGCCAAATCCCAAGGCGACGACTTCGGCTTTGCCGTCCTTGAGCTGGGCCGTCGTGGTCTGGCTGCCATGCTTGAAGCTGTGTGCGGGATCGAAGGCTTCCTTGTCCAACTCATCGCGCAGCGGTCGCTCGGCCAAGCCGTGGTTGGAGCTGGCCCATTTCTCGAACTCCACGGCATGGCAGGCCTTGCACGCGGCGTCACCTACATACCCGGCGAAGGCGGTCGCTTCGTCTTCCACGATCGGTCCCGATGGAAGCTTGGGGGTGGCAATCACTGCAGCGGGTGCGGGCACCGGCGTAAACGTGGGCGGCTGCGTTCCATACCAAACGGCCACCACCACTGCGAGACCCACACCAAGCATGATCCAGGGCGCGCGTGATCGAGCGGCGGGCTTCGCCTCGACATCAGTCACGGGGGCAGGTGTGGGGCGTTTCTTTTTCGACATGCTCAGCGCTCACACGTAGCTACGACGCTGCTTCGCGCAAAGAAGTTCCACTTTCGGTCAAAGCCGGGGTTGTGAGTGCCCTGTGGGACTGGCACAATCACCACATGAAAAGATTGTCATTGCTAGCGCTGCTGCTTGTGGGATGCACCTCTGTTCACGAGGGCGAAACCACGTATTCAGGGGTGAACATCCTGGCCCCCGATGCGATTCAGGCTGCCAAGGCCAAGCCGGACTTTCAGCAGCACGTCAAGCCCATCCTCGAAGCCCGCTGCGTGATCTGCCACAACCGCCAGACGTTGCCCGGCTTCATGAGTCTGGAGAACCGCCAGCTCGCCTTCAAGCCTGGAGCCACGGGCACGCCCATCGTTCCTGGCCATCCCGAGAAGAGCCTGCTGGTGGCGAACATGGCGCACACTCACGCGAATCTGAAGGTCATGCCACCTGTAGGCGAGCGCGTGACAGCTGACGAGCTTGTCATTTTGCGCACCTGGGTTGCCCAGGGCGCTGACTGGCCAGAAGGCAAGGCTGGGGCACTGGACCCCGAAGCGCCGTTGAAGCGCTAATGCTTCAATGGATGCCCGCCGCTTTTTTTCGGCGGTGGCAGAGCCGTCTTGCCAACGGGCGTGACGGCCATGTTCACGATCTGGGGTGGCACGACCGAAGCCTGACAGGCGGGGCATTGCAGCACGCCGCTGAGCCTTGGGGCCGACATCATCTGAAAGCAGGACGGGCAGGAAAAATGCAGCAAGGCGGCAGCAGAGTTATCGGAGGCGGCCTCGTCAGCGCGCTGGCCGCTACCGCGTGGGCGGACATCGATACGACGCGCCTCATCGACGGCACCCGTGTTGGGCGTGGGCTGAAAGGGACTGCGCTTTTGGGGGAGCATGGCGAAAGGTAGAGCAGGCAATGGGCCTGTCATCTGGTGTTACGGTTTCACCAGCGTCATCACGCACTCTAGGTGGCGGGTCTGGGGAAACAGGTCAAAGGGACGCACGCGCTGCAATTGATAGCCTGCCTCCTGGAACAGCACGAGGTCGCGCATTTGCGTGGGCGGATTGCAGGACACATAGACCACGGCTTTGGGACCAAAGGCGAAGAGCTGGTGCAGGAAGTCCTCGCTGCATCCTGCACGCGGTGGGTCCACGATGATCACCGTTTCCTGCGCGGGCTGCGTGACGTCGGCAAAGATGCGCTCGGCACTGGCCGCGATGAAGGTGCAGTTGGTGAAGCCGTTGAGCGCGGCGTTGTGCCGTGCTTTCACGACGGCGGTCTCGCTGACTTCGACTCCGCTGACCTGCTCGAAACGGCTCGCGGCGCACAAGCCAAAGAGCCCGCTGCCGCAGTAGGCATCAATCAAGAACCGCGCGCCGCTGGCCACAGCTTCGCTGATCGCGTGCTCAACGAAGGCAGGCAGGATGAAGGGGTTGTTTTGGAAGAAGTCGCCAGCTTGGAACTCGAACTTCACGCCATTGACCTCTTCCTTGGCGAGGTCATGTGGATGCGTCAGCACCTCGCCACTGGCGGAGCGGAGCAGCAGCGTGGCACCATTCTTGTAAGTTGTCTTGCCGCTGCGCACTTCCTCGCGGGTGAGGGCGAGTTGCGCATTCAACTC
>Ga0247831_1004512_pt1 | contig 18475 bp, 9 predicted proteins | sample LaCruzMarch2015__9_FD_192406 | JGI IMG/M metagenome (GOLD analysis project Ga0247831, IMG submission 192406) | Freshwater microbial communities from meromictic Lake La Cruz, Castile-La Mancha, Spain - LaCruzMarch2015_1m | ecosystem: Environmental > Aquatic > Freshwater > Lake | place: Spain... | reverse complement strand
TCATAATTCGAAAGTTTAAATCAATTAATAATTAAAGGTAAATAGCATTCGTAGTATTCTGTTTTTTTAATCAATTTTTTTATAGAATTTTCTCAGTGATGTTGCAATCCTCACTTATTATGATTAAAAAACATTTATAGATATACATAACGAGTTATGTATTATATGTTGAGAATAAAACATAGTGGATGATGTTTTGTGGTGGCATGAACCATGACGTTAATGAATCCAACTAATATTAAATTGTGATCTTATGATATATGTCATACTAAGTTAAACATTTTAAACGTTAAATTTGTCTAAAATCTATTCCATGCAAAAGTTCTTAACCATCATCTCCATACTACTATTCATTGCATTTGCAGGCTATGGTCAAGGTGCTGTCTTCAATTGGGCTCAAAACTATACAACGCCTATTACTAAAGTCAAACTTGATTCATCAACCAATATATATGGATTTTCAGGAAATATTGTTTCAAAGCGTACTTCATCAGGAACTTTATTGTGGACTAGAACAATTACAAACATTCTAGCTTTTGCTGTAACTTCCACTGGCGATATCTACATCACAGGAGGATTTACAGGTACGGTTAACTTTAACAGTTGGGGTGCAGGCTATCCGATGACATCTGCAGGCAATACAGATATATATGTAAGTAAGCTCAATACCAATGGTGATTTTGTATGGGCAAAACGCATTGGTGATATTGGAGCAGAATCGGCTACTCAAATTTCGATTGATACTATTGGACATGTTTTCGTTTCCGGAAAATACACGGGGAATGTAGATTTTGATCCAGGGCCAGGATCTGATTTTTTAAATGGTGGCAATGCATATCTTTTAAAATTAGATACAGCAGGGAATTATTCTTGGGCAAAATCATGGAATTGGGGGCAGGTAGATGACTTTCAAATTTCGGGATCAGATGGAGAGGGTAATGTAGTGTGTGTTACAAAAGAATTACTTGGCACATTTGACTTAAATCCCGGAATAGCGACTACTAATATATCACCGAATGGGGAATATGTAATATTTAAGATTAATTCTCAAGGTGTTTTAACATGGTACTTTAAAATTGATAAATATCAACCATTTACATTATATATAAATTTAATGGAAGTGGACCCGTTGGGAAACTTTTGTATTGCAGGGAGAATTAGAGGTACATATAACTTTAATGGATTGGCTATTTCTAATGGCACTAATTCTACAAATTTATTTGTAGCTAAATTTGGCCCTAATGGCAATGGTTTGCTTAGTACTCAATATCAATCGACTTCGGGTATATCTGGTGGAATAGGTGCCTCAGGAATTGATATGGATCAACAAGGTAATATTTATCTTACTGGCGGGTTCCAGAATCATATAATGGTAAATGGTTTTCAGTATAAATCTTCTCTTGATGGTAATGATGTATCTTTATTTTGTAGTAAAATCTCTTCATTAGGACAAATCTCATGGTTTAGAGTATATGGCCATTCCCATAGTGGTATCATTAACTATGTATATCCACATGGGCCGAGTTCATGTGTAATATCGAAAAATGGTTGCTTGTACACTGCCGGTATTTTTATAGCCCAAAATTCTGTAGCAGCACTTAATTTTAATTTTTTAGGGGCATCCCCTCAGGTCTTATTAAGCCCTAATCCGGCAAACTATTTTATACAAAAAGTATGTCAAACTAATTGTGCCAATTCAAATTTTACCAGTGCTAACATCTCGTCAATGTGTAGTTATCTTGTCAATGGTAATTTTGTTTACAATTCTGGCACGTATAATCTACTTTATATTAATTCTACAGGATGCGATAGTATAGTAAATACATCTATTAATATAACCAACTATTTTATGTATGATACTATCGTTGCCTGTGATAGTTTAAGTATAGGATCTACAATGTATTATTCCTCAACCTTGATAACTCAAACCATTCCAGGTGACCCATTCTCATACGCAAATTGCGATACGACTAAATATACAACACTTACCATCAATCACTCCCACTTCGATACGACGTATGCCACATCGTGTATGAATTACACCTTCAATGGTGTCACTTACAATACATCGGGTTTATTCTATCAATACTATGTGGCTGCCAACTTGTGCGATAGTATTAAAGTATTGTATCTGGATATTTTACAACCTTCTAGTTCAACACTAGTTCAATCATCATGTGGTAGTTATACCTTGAATGGTCAAACTTATAACAGTAGTGGATTATATACCCAGACATTTACCAATGCTGTAGGTTGTGATAGCATAGTATATTTAGACTTAACCATTTACCAAAATCCATTGTTGAGTGTGTTCCCTTTTACTGATACGACTGTATGCATTGGTACGTCATATATGTTGTATGCTGATTCTAATTTTGTTTCAAACCAATGGACTTTAAATGGCAATATTGTTTCTTACAATGATAGTTTATTGGTTAACTCAAGTGGAACTTATATTCTTACTTGCGCAGATACAAACGGATGCTATGCCAGCGATACTGTCAATATTATAATGATGCCTGCTCCGCAGCCTATTATTGTACAAAATGGATTTTTGTTGACTTGTACCAATGTAGATAGTGTAAATTATCAATGGTTTTGGAACAACAATTCGATTGGTACAAATGATAGTACGCTTTCACTAACTCAAAATGGAACTTATGTAGTATTTACAACTGACAGTAGTGGTTGTATTGGAATAGATACTTTGATAGTAAGCGGAGTAGGAATGGATTCATACACAATGAATGAACATATCCAATTTTACCCAAATCCTACAACTAGTTTAATTAACATAGAATCTGCTACACCGTTGACAGATGCAACCATAAGAATATATGATATGACAGGAGCATTGCTTCAAGAACAATTGAATCTAAACGGATCTAAATTTCAACTGAATCTCTTATCGTACGCAAATGGCTTGTACCAAATTGAACTGATCAATCAAGGTGTTCGATACCGAAGTAAAGTGAAGAAGGAATAAGGTTGATCTATTTGAAATACAAAACTATGAGCTTTAGCTAAATTTATCTGAGTTTGCTGGTATGTGTAAAAAAGCAATTAGAAATTAAAGTGAATTTGCAAGCAATAGGATGGAGGAATCAGTCGAAGATTTCAATACCTTTTTTTTAAGGTATATTTTGAATCAAAAGATAATACAACGGCATACCCAAGGTAATATTTACAGGGAATGTAACTGCTAAAGCCATAGGTAGAAATAAACCTGGATTTGCTTTAGGTACTGTTATTTTCATGGCGGCTGGAACGGCAATGTAGGAAGCACTTGCAGCTAATATGGCAAACATAAATCTGTTGGGAATATCAGCAGTGACAACCGAGCTCAATATTGCAACTATACTTCCATTCATCAACGGAATGAAAAATGCAAATAGTATAGGAAACCATCCGTATGAAAAAAATGCTTTGAGTTTTTTACCACTAACGATACCCATATCGAGAAGAAATATCGCAAGAAATCCTTTGAATAAATCATTTGTAAATGGCTTGATACCTTCAGCTTGTTTGGCATTGGCCATAAAGCCTATCAATAAACTTCCCAAAATAAGTAAAACGCTACCATTGGTCAATGAGTGTTTGAGTACAGTTGGTAATTTGATTTTGTTGACGGCTTCTTCTTTATTGTACAACGACAATAAAACTAATCCCATGATGATGGCTGGCGATTCCATCATAGCCATAATGGCAACCATATGTCCGTGAAGATGGAGTTGGTAAGATTCGAGATAAGATGCAGCTGTTACAAAAGTTACAGCACTCACAGATCCATATGCTGCGGCAATGGCACAAGAATCGTAAATGGTTAATTTTCTTTTTAAAATGAAAAATGTATACAAGGGTATACACAAGGATACGCCTATCCCAAACAACATAGACCATGCAATTTCACTCGAAAACGTTTCGTGAGAAAGTTCTTGACCACCTTTGAAACCTATTGAAAAAAGTAAGTACAATGAAATGAACTTAGACGAGTTAGGTGGGATTTCCAAATCACTTTTTAAATACACTGCAATAATACCAAGAATAAAAAATAGTAGCGCTGGATTGGTTAAATTTTCGAGGAGTAAATTAAAATTCATAGTGGTGTTGGTGAACTATTTTTTTGGGATTAAAAGTGTTCGCTTTGTTACATGGTAATCGTGAATATGATGAGTTGATTTTTTTTATTGTTGAATAGCACGTTGCAATCGATCGTTCATGCTGTTACCTAATCCATGAGGAGGCATTTTTTCTACGAGTATATAATTTAATTTGAGCGAATCTAATCGATGAAGCGCAGCATACAAATTTTTGGCTGCTTCTCTTAAGTTACCACTTGGTGATAGAATTTCTTGTTGTGAAATACATGGATGTTGAACGCGCTGTTTGAATACCAATACGCCAATTTTATGATTTGAAAAATGCTGAAGTTGTGCATGCAGGTCTTCTGTGAGAAGGGTAGCTGTTTGAGGAGCATAATGTCGAGAAAGCATGCCAGGTGCTTGAGGTGAGGTGTCGTTCTGATTTTGAATTTGAACTTTTCCAATAATGGATTCAATTTCTTCCAATGGAATTGCACCATGTCTATAAAGGATAGGTGTATTGTGTTCAAATCCGATAATCGTAGATTCGATGCCATTAATACATGGTCCGCCATCGAGTACAAACTCTAATGTGTCATTGAAATAGTCAAACACATGTTTAGCCGTAGTAGGACTTATCGAACCGAAAGGATTAGCACTTGGTGCTGCCAAAGGGAAATCGATGAGGTCTAGTAAGGCGAGTGTGGTAGGATGATTAGGTACTCGAACCGCTACGGTGTTTTTTCCTGCTGTTACAAGGTCGGGTATTTTTGGGGTTTTCTTTAGTATAAGTGTTAAAGGTCCAGGCCAAAATTTTTCAGCTAAAAGCAGTGCATTGGGAGGGATTTCTGATACACAAAGCTTGACTTGCTCTATTGATTTACAATGTACAATGAGCGGATTGAAATGAGGTCTTTTTTTTAATTCAAATATGTTAAGTACAGCTTCTCCATTGAATGCATTGGCTGCAAGACCATAAACGGTTTCGGTAGGTATGGCTACTATGCCTCCTTTTCGTAAACATTCTGCCGTTATTTCAAGATTGTTGGTTATCAAAGTGTTTAGTTTAAGGGTTGCAAAAATCGCAATACATTGGATCTTCTGTTTCTTTTTGGTTGGGGTACTTTTCTTCTTTTACAAAGTTACATTGTTGACACTCATAAATATAGCTTAATATAGACCGTGTAGGCATATTGCATAAATTGCATGGAAGTCCTTCTTTAATTCCGGTAATGCCCAACCCAGGGGTGTTGCATGAAGGGCAAGTTGAATTAATCTTAGATACAAGTTTGTGAGTCGTTTTTTCAATAACTTCCATTCTAGTCGGGTTATACATTGCTCGCATATCAGTTTCGACATAAGCACTTCCATTTAAATCTACAAATTCTTCAAATGTGTCGGAGAGTACTTTCCAATTTGTAATCCCTTTTTTTAAATCGGAAAAATCGTGTTTTGATTTTTTTAAAATTAAACCATGCGAAGGAAATTTTGCTTGCAAAGCAAACTCTTTTAAGTCTGCTTTTGTTCTAATTTCACTTGCATTAAAATTTGTATCTGTTGTTAGTATTCTTGTAAAAATCTCAAGATTATTTTTTTTGTCGATAAACAATATAATCTCGTCATCAGCATGAACAAAAGGCAAAGAGGGGTGAGGTCCAAATGAACCTTCACTCGCAATAGCTATATCGCAATGTCCAATTTCCATGGCTTTATAACATTTTTTACGGGCAGTTTCAAGAGCATCATCAGTGCGATCTACTTCACCAGAAAATGTACCTAATTCATCTGTGTCAAAGTCTTCAAGTACTTTAGTTACTAAACCAAGTTCTTGCTCTAGTATAGGGCCTATGACTTTTTCTTTTTTATGTTTTGTTGCTATGACTATTGTTCTTCCGTGAAACATACTTGTTGAAAATGTATAGATTATTGTTTTCTTAGAAAATCTCGTTTACTGTCCTTGTCCCAATGAGTATCCTGCTTTGCCATCAAATGAATATAAATTTTCAGTTTTAATGGTGTCAATATTTTCTTGTAGTGCTTTATGCAATAAATCAATAATATCTGTATGATTTAAGTTTGATCCTTCCATTGGTTTGAATCTGCATCTCCAATGATCTGTACAAAATGTTTCTTTAAATCCATCTGGCCATACTTTGATACCACGATTTGTAATCATGGTGAGCTTCAAAGATTCTTTTTCAATGCGTTGTATTTTTTCCGCAAGTTCATTTGGATTTGTTCCTGACCAATGTACAAAAATATCAACACCTTCTAGTTTTTTATTGGCTGAAGGTTTGCGTTGATAAGCTGGAAGAATTAAAGCAGAATTTGATGCATAATGAACAGGTTTTAATATACTTGGTGTTTGTCCAAGATTTGCTATGACAGCTTGAGCAAACTCTTTCGTGCCAACTTGTTGGGAGCTAACGCCTTCTTTGTAAATGTCTATTGTATGTATTCCATCTTCTATTGTTTTGAGCCATGCATTTTGAATTTTTTCTGCCGTATTTGTTTGGCCAATGTGATTCAACATCATGACAGCACCTTGCAATAAGCCTGATGGGTTTGCAATATTTTTACCACCGATATCTGGAGCAGTTCCATGGATAGCTTCAAACATAGCACATTCTTCACCAATATTTGCAGAGCCAGCTAAGCCTACAGATCCTGTAATTTGGGCTGCAATATCTGATATGATATCTCCATATAAATTAGCCATTACGATGACATCGAAATCTTCCGGAGAGTCAGCAACCTTTGCTGCACCGATATCGACAATCCAGTGTTCATTTTTTATTTCTGGATATTCAAGTGCAATTTCATTGAAAACTTGATGAAACAATCCATCGGTTTGTTTCATGATATTGTCTTTGCTGAAGCAAGTTACTTTTTTCGATTTTGTTGTTTTGCGTACTCGAAAGCATAGCGAATAATTTTTTCACAACCAGGTCTGCTGATTAATTTTAAACATTGAACCACCTCATCGGTTTGTTGATGTTCGATGCCTGCGTATAAGTCTTCCTCGTTTTCACGAACGATAACCATATCCATGACAGGATGTTTGGTACTTATAAATGGATGCAAACTCATACATGGTCTAACATTTGAGTATAATCCAAGAAACTTTCTCGTAGTTACATTTAAACTTTTATAGCCACCACCTTGTGGTGTAGTTATTGGAGCTTTTAAAAAAACTTTATTTCGGCGGATGACATCCCAAGATTCAGCTGCAATTCCGGATGTGTTGCCGGATAAATAGACTTTTTCGCCTATTTGGATTTCTTCGGTTTCAATAGCTGCTCCCGCAGCTTTTAAAATTTCTAAAGTTGCTTCCATAATTTCAGGACCTATGCCATCGCCTTTTGCTATTGTAATTGTAGTCATGTATTTATTTTGTGGTGCAAATTTGCGTTGAATAATGTATAAATTAATATATATATTTGTAATCATATCCATAAATATAATTAATGAACTATACTTTAAATCAACTACAGATTTTTTTAAAAATTGTACAGACTCAGAGTGTTACTAAAGCTGCAGAGGAGTTGCATTTAACTCAACCTGCTGTATCTATACAGCTCAAAAACTTACAAGATCAATTTGAAATTCCATTGACTGAAGTTATTAGTCGAAAAATATTTATTACCGATTTTGGAAAAGAAATAGCCGCTGCTGCTGAAAAAATTATCAATGAAGTACACGCCATTAATTATAAAACATCGGCATACAAAGGTCAATTGACTGGTAAATTGAAAATTTCCATTGTTTCTACTGGTCAGTATGTGCTACCTTTTTTTATGACTGATTTCATGCAAATGCACGCTGGGGTAGAATTAAATATGGATGTGACCAATAAAAGTAAGGTAATCGAAAGCCTTGAAAAAAATGAAATAGATTTTGCTTTAGTTTCTATTTTGCCTGCTAGCTTAGTGATAGAAAAGTTAGATTTACTTCAAAATAAATTATATTTGGTTGGTAGCTCAGAGCATGCATTACATGCAAACTTAAAAGGAAAAGAAATCCTTTCTGATTTGCCTTTTATATTCAGAGAAAAAGGATCAGGCACAAGGCAAACCATGGAAAATTTTATCAAGGAATACAATATTCCCGTGACTAAAAAAATGGAATTGACCTCTAATGAAGCTGTGAAGCAGGCTATTTTGGCCGGTTTGGGTTATTCCATTATGCCATTGATTGGTATTCGTAATGAATTACTTCAGCAAACAGTTCAAATAATTCCGGTTCCAGGATTACCTATTAAAACAGTATGGAGTTTAATTTGGTTAAAAGGGAAAAAACATTCACCTATTTCTGCTTCTTTTTTGGACTATTTGAAACAAGAAAAAGCTTCAATCGTTCAACAGAAATTCAGTTGGTCTGAAGAGTATTAATCGAGAACATACAATAAAAATCATATTTTAATTATACTTGAATTTTATTTTATTGAATTCTATCAGCTTAACAATTGAGCATGTAGACGAAAACTAGACTTATTAGCATTCTCGTTGTTCAGAAAGTAATAGTTGCTATAATTTGCTAAATTTTAGGTTTTAGTCATTCGTCAAAACAATAATTTGATATCAGTTTGAATATACATTATTTTTTTTAATCTATTTATAATCAATTAGTTATGATTTAAAGCTGTTAATACAGTATTTTTGGCATGTTTTTTATTGCTATTCTACTGCATAATCTTGTATATAGTGAATCGTTACCTACTTTTTCTTATTGTCATGTGTTTGTTTACGTTTGTGAGTAAAGCACAAATAAGCGGCGTAGTATATCGCGACTATAATGGAAATGGAACTAGGCAGCTTGTTGCACCCACTATTGAGCCCGGCCTTTCTGGCGTCACTATCCAGGCATTTAATGCCTCAAATGTGCTTGTTTCGATTACTGTTTCGGCTGCTGATGGTTCATACAGTCTTCCGTTTACAGTTCCCGTTCGTGTTGAATGTGTGCTTCCTAATGTTGGAAATTGTGTCAATTCAAGCTTGGACGCTCAGGGTGCTTTGAATGATGGAAACAATATTCGATTTGTTACTTCGTCGACAAGCAATATCAACTTTGCGATTCTACATGCTGCAGATTTTGTTTCTAATTCAAATCCCTTGTTATTTGTTCCACAGTTTACCAATGGCGATCCACTTGGAGGTGGAAGTGCAGGTACGGCTAGAGTTTATGCTGGGGTTAACTATACACAATCAGGTACTTCGGCACCTGCAATGACTTTGTCTGGTGTAAATATTGGCTCAGTTTGGGGCAATGTATATAGCAAACAAGCTAAAAAAATATTTACAACTGCTTTTGTCAAACGACATGCTGGCTTGGGGCCAATGGGTTCAGGAGGAATTTATATGTTAACGCCTACGCCAAATTCATTTACGGTTACGCAGTTTTATGATATGGATGCTAGTGCAAATGTTGGTCAATATCGAACTAGAGCTGGCAGTGGCGCTCCCAATTATGGGAATGGAACATCGTTTTCTATCAATGGAAGTGGATCTATAGCTACTTATTTAGGTGCTATTGACAATGTAAGTGGTGCACCTATCGGAATGGGGGTTATCGGGGAGAATGGCTCGCTTGGTCGAAATCTACCTGCAGATAGAACGATAAGCAACAATGATCCTGGGGCTTTTGATCAAGTTGGCAAAGTGGGCTTGGGTGGTATTGATATCAGTGACGATGGCCGTTTTTTATTCATAATGAATTTGTATGACCGAAAATTGTATCGATTAGAATTAAATAATGCTTATAATCCTTCGTCTGTCATCAGTGTGTCCAGTTATAGTTTACCTTCAATAGCTGTTACAAATGGCGTGCTCAGAGGCTTTGCTGTGAAGTTTTCTCGAAATCAAGTTTTTGTTGGAGCTGTGTCAACAGGTGAAAATGGTGGTGTCAACACCGTAGGTGGAACTACGAATTTGTTTGCTTATGTATTTGAGTTGACCAATCCAAACTTGAATACGGCAGCATTTAATCCAGCACCAATATTGACACAAGCATTGAATTACACTAAAGGTGCAGCTTTAGCGAATGGCGCTACGCCATATTGTACACAATGGTATCCATGGACAAACAATACACAGGCCTTATCGACACCCGCATTTAGTGAATCGTGTTATCCAACACCGATGTTGACGGATATAGAATTTTCAGATCGAGGAGATATGATATTGGATTTCACAGATCGATCGGCGCATCAATGGGGATATTTTAATTATAGAGATTTAGTCGGTACAACCTTGGTCAATTTTGATTTAGGTGGTGATATTTTAATCGCTGGAAAAAATTGTGCCACAGGAACATATACGATGGAAAGCAATGGTTCGTTTAATTCAAACGGAACTACTTTGACGGGCAGATTGAATAATAATCAAGGCCTTGGTGGTGGTGAGTTTTTTCATAAAGATACATTTCCTGGTTTTCATTTTGAAACCAGTCAAGGAAGTGTAGCGGTTTTGCGAGGGGCTAGCGAAGCAGTGTTTACCTTGATGGATCCTATCGATGATTTTTCTGCAGGTAAAGCACACATGTCTACAATTAATGGTTCACGCTCTTTGGAATTACAATTGTATCGAAATACAACTCCAACTGGAGATTTTTCAAAAGCCAATGGATTAGGAGATATTGAAATTGCTGGCGACGAACCCGATATTCAATTGGGAAATAGAGTATGGCTGGATGCCAACGGAAACGGAATACAAGATGTTGGTGAAAATGGATTGGCTGGTATTCAACTTGAACTTTTTGCTGATTTTGATTCAAATGGAATTCCAGATGGGGCAGCCTTAGCAAATACGATAACGATTATTGATGGATTGTATAGTTTTAGTGCAAACAATGTTACTGACGGCGATCCAACTTTAAGTGGCAATCAATTAGGACCTCAACCACAAAAAACGTATCTTATTCGCATAGCAAATTCGCATTGGTCAGGTGGGATTGGTATTGGCAGTTTAGTTGGATTAATCATTTCACAACCGAATGTAGCAGACAATATCCGAGATAATGACGCTGCGCTTATAAACGGCTTTCCACAAATTCAAGCACAAACATCTTTGTTTGGTGAACATAAACAAAACTTTGATTTCGGATTTAAGCCATGTATTGCGAATGCAGGAAATGCGATTACCTTAACCTGTACAAATCCATCGGGGCAACTTGGTGTTACTCCAATTTTAGGAGAATCTTATTCTTGGTCACCTGCAATAGGCTTAAGTCAAACTAACTCGTCTATAGTTTCGGTGAATGCTTTAAACACCACAGTGTATACAATTACTGTAAGCGGAACATGTAGTCAAACTGTTTTAGTCAATGTTGACAAAACTCCACCAATAGCTAATGCTGGGTCGAATGCAAGTTTGAATTGTACAACACCTTCGGCGACAATTGGTACTGCTGCTTTAGTTGGTAACACATACACTTGGAGTCCTGCAACAAACTTAAATTCAACAAATGTTGCTCAACCAACAACAAGCGCAAACACAACTACAAATTATACTGTCACAGTTACAAACACAAATGGTTGCACAGCAACAAGTAGTGTTTTAGTCGGCGTCAACAAAACACCACCAACTGCAAACGCAGGATCAAATTTGAGTTTAGATTGTACAACACCTTCAGCAACAATCGGTACAACAGCTTTAGCTGGAAATACATACGCTTGGAGTCCTGCAACGAACTTAAGTTCATCTTCAACTGCGCAACCCACAACAAGTGCAAACACTACCACAAATTATACAATAACAGTAACGAATACAAATGGTTGTACGGCAACAAGTACTGTGTTAGTGGGCGTGAACAAAACGCCTCCAACCGCCAACGCAGGTTCGAATGTAAGTTTGGATTGTACTACGCCTTCTGCGAATATTGGTACGGCAGCTTTAGTAGGTAATACATATGCTTGGAGTCCTGCAACGAACTTAAGTTCCACAACAGTTGCGCAACCAACAACAAGTGCTTTGACAACTACAAATTATACTGTAACGGTTACGAACACAAATGGTTGCTCAGCAACAAGTAGTGTTTTAGTCGGTGTCAACAAAACACCACCAACATCCAACGCTGGTTCGAATGTAAGTTTGAATTGTACAACGCCATCCGCAACAATCGGTACAACTGCTTTAGTTGGTAACACATACACTTGGAGTCCTGCAACAAACTTAAATTCAACAACTGTTGCTCAACCAACAACAAGTGCAAACACAACTACAAATTATACAGTGACAGTTACGAATACAAACGGTTGCACTGCAACTAGCAGCGTATTAGTTGGCGTGAACAAAACAACTCCAACAGCCAACGCAGGACCGAATGTAAGTTTGAATTGTACCACACCTTCAGTGACTATTGGTTCGGCTACATTAGTTGGTAACACGTATGTATGGAGTCCTGCAACGAACTTAAGTTCGATGACTGTTGCTCAACCAACAACAAGTGCTTTGACAACTACAAATTATACTGTAACGGTTACGAACACAAATGGTTGCTCAGCAACAAGTACTGTCTTAGTCGGTGTCAACAAAACACCACCAACATCCAACGCAGGTTCGAATGTAAGTTTGAATTGTGCCACGCCATCTGCAACCATCGGTACAACTGCTTTAATAGGAAATACATACTCATGGAGTCCTGCAACCAACTTGAATTCTACAACTATTGCACAACCGACAACAAGTGCAAACACAACAATAAATTATACAGTAACAGTAACGAATACAAATGGTTGCACTGCAACTAGCAGCGTATTAGTTGGCGTGAACAAAACAACTCCAACAGCCAACGCAGGATCGAATGTAAGTTTGAATTGTACAACACCTTTAGCGACTATTGGTACGGCTGCTTTAGTAGGTAACACCTTCGCATGGAGTCCTGCAACAAATCTAAATTCAACAACAGTTGCACAACCCACAACAAGCGCAAACACAACTACAAACTATACAGTAACGGTGACTAATACAAATGGTTGCACAGCAACAAGTACTGTCTTAGTCGGTGTCAACAAAACGCCACCTGCAGCGAACGCTGGTTCGAATGTGAGTTTGAATTGTACCATACCAGCCGCAACCATCGGTACTACTGTATTAGCAGGAAATACTTACGCATGGAGTCCTGCAACGAACTTAAGTTCGACGACTATTGCTCAACCAACAACAAGTGCAAACACAACAATAAATTATACAGTAACAGTAACGAATACAAACGGTTGCACTGCAACTAGCAGCGTATTAGTTGGCGTCAATAAAACACCTCCAACAGCCAACGCAGGTTCGAATGTGAGTTTGAATTGTACCATACCTTCCGAAACAATCGGTACAGCTTCTTTAGTTGGAAATACTTACGCATGGAGTCCTGCAACAAATTTAAGTTCAACAACTGTTGCTCAACCAACAACAAGCGCCTTAACAACTACAAATTATACTGTAACGGTTACAAACACAAACGGTTGCATTGCAACTAGCAGTGTCTTAATCGGCGTGAACAAAACACCACCAACAGCAAATGCAGGTTCGAATGTAAGTTTGAATTGTACAACGCCTTCAGCAACAATCGGAACAACAGCTTTAGCAGGAAATACATACAATTGGAGTCCTGGAACGAACTTAAGTTCTACAACTCTTGCACAACCAACAACAAGCGCAAACACAACTACAAATTATATCGTAACAGTTACCAACACAAACGGATGCACAGCTACAAGCAGTGTGTTGGTTGGCGTGAACAAAACACCTCCAACAGCGAATGCAGGTTCGAATGTAAGTTTGGATTGTACTACGCCTTCTGCGAATATTGGTACGGCAGCTTTAGTAGGTAATACATATGCTTGGAGTCCTGCAACGAACTTAAGTTCCACAACAATTGCACAACCAACAACAAGCGCAGCAACAACTACGAATTATACTGTAACAGTTACAAATGCAAATGGTTGCACAGCAACAAGCAATGTTTTAGTTGGTGTCAACAAAACGCCACCAACTGCAAACGCAGGATCAAATGTGAGTTTGAATTGTACCACGCCTTCAGCGACTATTGGCACTGCTGCATTAGTTGGTAATTCGTATGCTTGGAGTCCTGCAACGAATTTAAGTTCAACAACAGTTGCACAGCCAATAACAAGCGCAACAACAACAACGAATTATACCGTAACGGTTACGAATATAAATGGATGCACCGCAACGAGCAGCGTTTTGGTTGGTGTCAACAAAACACCACCAACAGCCATCGCTGGTTCGAATGTGAGTTTAGATTGTACCACGCCTTCTGCGAATATTGGCACTGCTGCTTTATTAGGTAATACTTACGCTTGGAGTCCTTCAACAAATTTAAGTTCAACGACTGTTGCTCAACCAACAACAAGCTCAAACACAACTACAAATTATACGGTAACAGTTACAAACACAAATGGTTGCACAGCAACAAGTAGTGTGTTGGTCGGTGTGAACAAAACACCACCAACTGCGAACGCAGGTTCGAATGTGAGTTTGAATTGTACTACACCTTCAGCAACAATCGGTACAACAGCTTTAGCTGGAAATACATACGCATGGAGTCCTGCAACAAATTTAAGTTCAACAACTGTTGCTCAACCAACAACAAGCGCAAACACAACTACAAATTATACCGTAACCGTTACGAACACAAATGGTTGCACCGCTACAAGCAATGTTTTAGTTGGTGTCAATAAAACACCTCCAACAGCCAACGCTGGATCGAATGTAAGTTTAGATTGTACCACGCCATCTACAACCATCGGTGCAACTGCTTTACCAGGAAATACTTACGCTTGGAGTCCTGCAACAAATTTAAGTTCGACATCTATTGCGCAACCAACAACAAGCGCAAACACAACAACAAATTATACAGTCACAGTTACCAATACAAATGGTTGCACAGCAACAAGTACTGTCTTAGTCGGCGTGAACAAAACGCCTCCAACCGCGAATGCAGGTTCGAATGTAAGTTTGAATTGTACAACGCCTTCAGCGACTATTGGTACGGCTACTTTAGTTGGTAACACCTTCGCTTGGAGTCCTGCAACGAACTTAAGTTCAACAACAATTGCGCAACCTACAACAAGCGCTTTAACAACCACAAATTATACGGTTACAGCTACAAACACAAATGGTTGCACCGCAACGAGCAATGTTTTAGTTGGTGTCAACAAAACACCTCCAACGGTAATAACTAATTTGAATGATACAATATGTGTTGGAAGTAGTATTGTGTTAAATGCAAGTGGTGCATCAACAATTACATGGAATGATGGAATCAACACTTTTCCTAATGGTTCACAATTGACGCCTACTAATTCTACTACTTATTCAGTAGTTGGTACAAACGCAAATGGATGTTCTGCAACCAATACAAAACAAGTTCATGTACGTGCTTTGCCTATGATACAAGTGCAAGCCAATCCGAGTCAAATTTGTTTAGGCAAATCAAGTCTATTGACGGCAAGTGGCGGATTGACTTATAGCTGGAATAATGGACCGCAAACTTCCACTCAAATAGTGAGCCCAATAACAAACTCAATTTATACAGTAGTCGCAAATGATGGATTTTGCAGCAATTTTACGACTGTTTCTGTACAGGTCAATTTGCCATCGAATCAGCTACCTCCGACAAGTACAAATGTGACACAAATTCAAAACGATGGAACAAGTCTGCAATATGTAGATACAAATTGTAATGCAATGGTATCTATTTCGGATAGTCTGAACGGGACAGTTTTAGGTTCAACACAAGTTTTTGTTACGCTCGATACTGTAATAATTTTAATTGCCAACAAGCCGTATGCAAAACGATGGTATACCATTTCGCCAACCAACAATGGCCCCGCAAGCGTAACCTTGTATTTTACACAACAAGATTTCAATGATTACAATTCAAACAATCAAGCCTTTGTCAATCTGCCTTTGAGTGGCAACAATAGCGATCCTAACATCAACAATATTCGTATAACAAAAGTGAATGGAGGTCCGCTTGGTATTGGTACCGAAACTATACTTATTCCTACTTCGTATTGGAATGGTAATTATTGGGAGGTCACATTTGAAGTACAAAGCTTTAGCCAATTTTACTTACACACCATAGATCAAAATACGGCTTTGCCAGTGGATGAGTTGACAGCAACTATTGCTTATATGACAGATGCTTCGAACGTGCAAGTCAATTGGTTGACACAAAATGAAACCAATACTGCTGTATTTGAAATAGAACGAAGTCTCAATGCAATAGATTTTATAAAAGTTGGCGAACAACAAGCCAGTGGTACTACTCATGGAATTACACACTATCAATACATAGATCAAGTTGATACACTTAGCGCTAGCAATGTGTTGTATTACAGAATCAAATTGCGTGACATCGATGAACGAGTCACATATTCAAATACTGTGCGTGTTCGCAAAGTCCAACTCGAGGCCGAATCTATGTTGGTATACCCAACACCGTTTACCGATCAGCTTTTTATCGATTACAATGCATCCGAGGACACTGATTTCGACATAACCTTAATGGATGCTTCGGGGCGCATAGTTTTACATCAAGTTGCAACTATACAGAAAGGTCCAAATCATATTCAAATCCCTCAGCTTCAATCCTTGAGTAATGGTTCGTATTACCTCAGCATTATGGATGTTTTAAATGGCCAACGATTTACAAAGAGAATTGTGAAATAGGGGATTGCTTGGAGCTAAGCTATTAATTTCTATTTGACTACTTCCCGCTGTTAGCAGCACAAGGTGCTTGCTTGCATCGGGGCTATACATCGGGGACATTTTCTTTATTAAGCTGAGTCAATGCAGGGTTTTAATACTAAAAATTAGGAATATGATTTAAAGGATGGTTCAAAGAATTAAGGGAAAGTAGTAAATCTCATTAAGAACTTAAATACTCTTATGGCAAATCATTAGTTGAAAGGTTCAAGAACATACAGAATTGAATGTGGTTATCTTTTTTTTCAACGGATATTTTTCCTCCCATTTTTTCAGTAAACTCTTTGATTAGTACTAAACCTAAACCAAAACCATGTTGACCAGGATGAGCAACAATACTTGAATTGAAAAATTGTTGAATCTGGATAAAATCATGTTCTTTTATATCTGTAGAGTTTTTAACGCAAAAAGAATATTGCTGATCTTTTATTTGTGAAGCAATTTTTAGATGTTGGTCCTTGTTTAGATTTTTTATTGCATTATCTAAAATATTGCGAACTACAATTGAAAAATAGTTTTTGTCTTGATTTATTGTTATGTCTTCGTCACTTTCAATGATAATTATTGTCTTATTTTCTTGGAGAATGATTTCATGTATCTTTAGAATATCTTCAAGTATTTGGTGTGGTTTAAAAATATGATTTGTATTTGTAAAACTGTTTTGTTGGAGTTTACTCCAGTCTATTAAATTTTGAAATAAATTATCAAGGTGATTTCCGGTGCTATCTATTTTTTCTGAAAGTTCTTTGATTTCATCGTACATCCCTTTTTTTAATAAAAAACTAATTTTAGAGGCAATGCCTTGGTAGCTTTTCATAGGGCTTCTGATATCATGTGCTAATATTGAATAGAATTTTTCTCTACTTTGTAATAAGGACTGGATTGTTTTGTTGCTAATTTTAAGCTCATTCCGCTGTCGGATAGTGAAGTATAAAAAGATAATGACTGAAAGTAAAAGTAAACTACTTAGGATTAAAATACGTTTGTTTTGTTTAAGTTGGTTTTCTATGATTTTTTTCTCAAATTCTTTTTGTAATAAGCTTTGTTGATATTGATTAATGGAGTATTGCGTACTGTTATCTTTTGTAATGATTCGTTCTCGAAGTGTAAATAATTTATCTAAATAAGTCGCGTAATTTTTAGTGTCATTTAAAAATCTAAAAGATCCCACTTTGTTGTTATATGGAATTAAATATTGATATGGGGATTCGATTTTTAAACTATCAAGAATCTTTTCGCATAAATCTGCATATTTTAAACTTTCTAAAAATTTATTTTGTATTAAATAAAAATTTGAAATTCCACCATAAAAGCTTGATTTAAATAGTGATTCCTCATTTAAATTCAACTCTAAACCTTTGTTAAAAAAATATAATGCAGAATCACTAATATGTTTTTTTTCTGTATTGATTAAGTAGTTGAAAATATTTCCAATAAGAAGGTATGATGTGCCTAGTGCTTGGTTCTTAAATTCAGGTCTTACATTTATTTTTTCAATCTCTAAATTTGTAATTTGAAAAAAATCTTTTAATAATCGAGTATTCTTTGTTGTGCCAAAAAATATTTATTGAATCTCCGCTTCCTTACCACTACGTAAACTGGATGTGTAGTGGCAGTTGAACTTTGTACTTAAATTAAAAGTACAATGAATATTTTAAATTTTATGAATGA